>Ga0207428_10000117_pt1 | contig 107832 bp, 93 predicted proteins | sample RhiMethybrSRZTD1_FD_187600 | JGI IMG/M metagenome (GOLD analysis project Ga0207428, IMG submission 187600) | Populus rhizosphere microbial communities from Tennessee, USA - Rhizosphere MetaG P. TD hybrid SRZTD1 (SPAdes) (version 3) | ecosystem: Host-associated > Plants > Roots > Rhizosphere >... | reverse complement strand
CGAGGCGGGCGCGGACATCGTCGAGACCAACACGTTCAACTCGAATGCCGTTTCGCTGGCGGACTACGGCATGGAAGCCCTGGTCTACGAGATCAACCTGGCCGCGGCCCGCCTGGCCCGCCGCGCCGCCGACACGGTCTCGGCCAAGGAGTCCCGGCCCACCTGGGTGGCGGGCTCACTCGGTCCGACGTCGCGGACGGCCTCGATGTCGCGGGACGTGGGCGATCCGGGCGCACGGCAGGTCACCTTCGACCAGCTCGTCGCCACGTACTACGAGCAGGCGCGGGGCCTTCTCGACGGGGGAGTGGACCTCCTCCTGCCGGAGACGGCCTTCGACACGCTGAACCTCAAGGCGGCGCTGTTCGCGATCCAGAAGGTGTTCGCGGACCAGGGCCGGACCGTTCCCATCCTGGCCTCGATCACGTTCACCCAGGTCGGCTCCGACCGGATGCTGACCGGGCAGACGGTCGAGGCCTGCTGGAATTCGATCGCACATGCGCCGCTGCTCGGCGTCGGGCTCAACTGCTCGCTGGGACCGGAGGACATGGGCCCGCACCTGGACGAGCTGCAGCGCATCGCGCCCATGTACGTGAGCTGCTATCCGAACGCGGGCCTGCCCGATCCCCTGCTGCCGACCGGCTTCCCGGCCACGCCCGGCGACATGGCCCCGATCATGGGCGAGTGGGCCAAGAACGGCTGGCTCAACATCGTGGGCGGCTGCTGCGGCACCACACCCGAGCACATCCGCGCCATCGCGGACGCGGTGCGAGGGGCCGCTCCGCGCGTGCCCGCGAAGGTCGATCCCTACACGCGCCTCTCCGGCTGGGACGCGCTGACCCTGCGGCCCGACACCAACTTCGTCAATGTGGGCGAGCGGACCAACGTGACCGGCTCGCCGCGCTTCTCCAAGCTGATCCTGGCCGGCGACTACGAGCAGGCGGTGGCGGTGGCGCGCCAGCAGGTGACGAGCGGGGCCCAGATCCTCGACGTCAACATGGACGAGGGGATGCTCGACTCCGAGGCGGCCATGGTCCGCTTCCTGAACCTGATCGCGGCCGAGCCCGACATCGCGCCCGTGCCCGTCATGATCGACAGCTCGAAGTGGAGCGTGATCGAGGCGGGCCTGAAATGCCTCCAGGGCAAGGGCATCGTGAACTCGATCTCCCTCAAGGAGGGCGAAGACGCCTTTCGTGAGCGCGCGCATGCCATCCGGCGCTACGGCGCCGCCGTGGTGGTGATGGCCTTTGACGAGGAAGGCCAGGCCACGAGCGTGGACCGCAAGGTCGCGATCTGCACGCGCGCCTACAAGATCCTCACCGAAGAGGCCGGCTTCCCGCCGCAGGACATCATCTTCGATCCGAACATCCTGACCGTGGCCACCGGCATCGAGGAGCACGATCAATACGCGGTGGCGTTCCTCGAAGCGACGCGGCGCATCAAGGCGACCCTGCCCCTGGCCAAGGTCTCGGGCGGGCTCAGCAACATCTCGTTCTCCTTCCGAGGGAACAACGCGGTGCGGGAGGCGATGCACGCCGCCTTCCTGTACCACGCCGTCCGCGCGGGCATGGACATGGGCATCGTCAACGCCGGCCAGCTCGCGGTCTACGAGGAGATCCCGAAGGACCTGCTCGAGCTGGTGGAAGACGTCCTCCTCAACCGCCGTCCGGACGCCACCGAGCGCCTGATCACGTTCGCGGAGTCGGTCAAGCAGAAGGACAAGACCAAAGCCGAGGAAGACGCCTGGCGCTCGGGCACGGTCGAGGAGCGCCTGAGTCACGCCCTCGTGAAGGGCATCGCGGACTACGTGGAGGCGGACACGGAGGAGGCGCGCCAGAAATACGAGCGGCCCCTGTCCGTCATCGAGGGCCCGCTCATGGACGGCATGAACGTGGTCGGCGACCTCTTCGGCTCCGGCCGCATGTTCCTGCCCCAGGTCGTCAAGAGCGCGCGCGTGATGAAGAAGGCCGTCGCCTATCTCATGCCCTTCATGGAGGCGGAGAAGGAGAAGACCGGCCGCCGCCAGGCGGAGGCCAAGATCGTCATGGCCACCGTCAAGGGCGACGTCCACGACATCGGCAAGAACATCGTGGGCGTGGTCCTGGCCTGCAACAACTACGAGGTCATCGACCTCGGGGTCATGGTGCCCTACGAGCGCATCCTGAAGACGGCCCGGGAGACGGGCGCGGACATGATCGGCCTCAGCGGCCTCATCACGCCGTCGCTCGAGGAGATGGCCCACGTGGCGGGGGAGATGAAGCGCGAAGGCTTCACTGTGCCCCTTCTCATCGGGGGCGCCACCACCAGCAAGGCGCATACGGCGGTGAAGATCGCGCCCGCCTATCCGGCCGGCGTGCTCCACGTGCTCGACGCGTCGCGGGCGGTGGGCGTCGTCGGCCAGCTCAAGAACGCGGCCGAGCGCGGTCCCTTCCTCGAGGCGAACCGGCGCGAGCAGGAGAAGCTCCGCGAGCACCATCGGGCCGAGGCGGCCGGCCGGCCGCTGCTCACCCTGGAGGAGGCGCGACGCCGTCGGACCCCGATCGACTGGTCGTCGTACGAGCCGCCGCGGCCTTCGTTCACAGGTGTCCGCGTCTTCGACGCCTGGCCGCTGGAAGACCTGCTGCCGTTCATCGACTGGTCGCCCTTCTTCCACACCTGGGAGCTCAAGGGCACCTACCCGCGCATCTTCGAGAACCCGACCTGGGGGAGCAAGGCGCGCGAGCTCTTCGAAGACGCGCGGCGGATGCTCGACCGCTTCGTGGCCGAGCGCCGGCTCACCGCGCAGGGCGTGATGGGGTTCTTCCCCGCCAACTCCGAAGGCGACGACATCGTCGTCTACACGGACGAGGCGCGGCGTGGCGTGCTCACGACCTTCCGCACGCTGCGCCAGCAGTCGGACAAGCCGGCGGGCCAGCCCGAGCAGGCCCTGGCCGACTTCGTGGCCCCGCGCGAGACGGGCCTCGCCGACTTCCTCGGGGCCTTCGCGGTGACGACAGGGGTCGGCCTCGACGCGGTGGTGGCGGAGTTCGAGCGTGACCACGACGACTACAACGCGATCATGGCCAAGGCCCTGGCCGATCGCCTGGCGGAGGCGTTTGCGGAAGCGCTGCACAAGCGGGCCCGCGAGGAGTGGGGATACGGCCGGGGCGAGAACATCCCGCCCGAGGAGCTGGTCCGCGAGCAGTACCGCGGCATCCGCCCGGCGCCCGGCTACCCCGCCTGTCCCGATCACACGGAGAAGCGGACGCTGTTCGATCTCCTGCAAGTGGAGGCGCGCACCGCGATCCGCCTCACCGAGACCTACGCGATGATGCCGGCGGCGGCAGTGAGCGGTCTCTATTTCTCGCATCCGGAGGCCCGCTACTTCCAGGTGGGGCGGATCGGCGCCGACCAGGTGCTCGACTACGCCCGGCGCAAGGGCATCGCGCTGCGCGAGGCCGAGCGGTGGTTGGCTCCCAACCTGGGGTACGAGCCGCAGGAAGCACGGGGGGCCGTGGAGGGTGACGCGGTCTCGGGGCGCGAGGTCGGCGTTCGCGCTGCCGCCACCAACGAATGATTGGCGGCTACCGGCCCTGATTATCGTGGCCGTGGCACCTTTCTTGCTCCCCACTCCTTGGGCGAGAGCCTGCATTCCCAGAGCAGGCCGCCCAGGAGGCCGAACATGCCGTCACGCGGTTCCTCGATCCTTCCCGTCTTCACACTTGCTCTGATTACCGTCGCCGGGCCGGCGCGGCCCGATACGCTCGTCCTGCAGGACGGGCGCCGGGTGCAGGGGCAGCTCGTTTCCGTCTCGCGCGGCTGGGTGGAGTTCCAGCCCGTCGAAGGTGAGGGCGCGGCGGACCGCCTTCGCGTTGCCGTCGCCGAAGTCCGTTCCATCCAGTTCGACGACGGCCGTGACGTCGCCGACTCGTCCGCGCGCACGACCTTCGAGATCGGAGGCGAGGGAGATCGCACCGATACGCCGGCGGACACCGCGATCGGCGACGAGCGGCCTCGTCGTGCGCGCCGGGGCGTTCGCAGCCGTGACGCCGCCGGAGGCACGACCACTGCCGGCGCCACCGACGACGGGATCGTTCGGGCCGGTAACCGGGGCGCTCGGGCGTCCGACGGGCGAAGAGGCCGGATGATCACCGTCTCCGCGACGACCCGCTGGACGGACAGCGGCATCGACGTCATCGCCGGCGACGTGATCTCGTTCTCGATCGCGGGCACGGTCAGCCTCGGGGACGACCGCTCACTGGGCGCCGAAGGCGACCTCGACGCGGCCGCGCGCGCGCCACGCCGGCCGATGCCCGACCGCCCGGCGGGCGCGCTCATCGGACGCATCGGCACGTCGCCCGACGACACGTTCTTCATCGGGGCCGAGCGCTTGCCCTTCCGCGTCCGCACCAGCGGACGGCTCTATCTCGGCGTCAACGACGACACCCTCGACGACGACGATGGCGCCTTCCAGGTGGCGGTCACGCGCTGACGCGCGTCACTGGTCGAGACTGGGAACAGTGAGCTCGGCGCCGCGCAGCGGCGGCGAGCGACGGGGGGTTTCAGGGGGGGAGCTCACTCCGATCGGAGTGAGCAGTGAGTTCCCCCCCTGAGATAGACTTTTTCCCGTGAAGCTCGAGCTCCGCTATCCGGCCACGGCCGACAACGCGCTGGATCACGCCCAGCTCGCGGTCGAGGTGGCGTGGGAGGAGTTCGGCGTCGACCTCGACTACTCGCCGGGCAGCCTGGAGGCGGTGGACGCGCAGATCGAGAGCCTGCGCGAGGACGGGCTCACCGGCGAAGGCGCGGCCGAGGCGCTGTTCGTCCTCGGGTGCTACGTCGGCGAAGTGATGTCGCGCGCGCTGGGCGGACGCTGGATGGCGACCGCGCGCACGCCCCTGGCCGGCATCTCGCCCTGGCCGATGGTGGTCGTCCTGCGCGACGGCTCGGCCTGGGATCCGATCGGAAAGGTCTACAAGCGCCTCGAGCTCGGAGACTCCGAGTACATCCCCGCCTATTTCGTCGCCGCCGCCAGTGGCGGGGCGAGGTGACGGGGACGGACGACGACCCCGGAAGCGACCCCGAAGCCGCGGACGCCTTCGTTCTTCCCGTCACGGGCGAGCTCGACCTTCACGCCTTCGCGCCGCGCGACGCCGTGAACGTGGTCGAGGACTACCTCGACGAGTGCCGGCGTCGCGGCGTGCTCGAGGTGCGCATCGTGCACGGCCGCGGCCAGGGCGTGCGGCGCGCGGAGGTGCGGCGCGCGCTCGCCCAGCGCGCCGACGTGCGCGATTTCCGCGACGCGCCGCCGTCCGCGGGCGGATGGGGCGCCACGCTCGTCTCTCTGGCACCGTGGCCACCGACAGGCGGAGTGGCTACGCCGCGCGACGCCGAGTGAGCGAGGCCACAGGCCGCCGGGCCCTCGAAAGTTTTTTCGTGTGCGCGCGCCCGCGCCAGTCGCGGTCGAAATCGCATCACACCTCGCGCACCCGCGTCGTTGCTCGTCGAAATCGGTCTTGACAAGCGTCGGCACCACTCACTATCGTGACGTCGCGTTCCACGACAACCCATCGATTCCCGAAAGACCAAGGCGGCGGCGGCCATGCGCAATCTCCAGTTCGGGTTCTTCGACGACAGTGGCCTCCCGCGGGACAGCCGCATCCTCATGTTCTACTCGTTCGACACGGAGGAGAACCTGCCGCGCTCGGGCATCCTCCACTACCACGTGGCCGAGCAGCGCTTCGTCGGCCCGCGTCATGACGGCGAGCTGACCGCGGCCGCCCTCGACTTCCTGAGCCGCGCCGGGCGCCTGCAGCGCGCGGCGGACTGACCTCCGGCGACGGGAGTACTTGGGGCGTGTGGTAGCATTCCCCTTTTCGGCGGCGACCGCCGACGCACGCAGGAGACTCCACAAATGACCAAGGACACGAGCCGAGGGCGTCCCATTGCTCCCGCCGAAGGCAAGCTGGGCGTCCTCCTCCCTGGAATGGGCGCCGTCGCCACCACGTTCATGGCCGGCGTCGAAGCCATCCGCAAAGGCCTCTCCAAGCCGGTAGGCAGCCTGACCCAGATGGGCACGGTCCGCCTCGGGAAGCGCACGGACAACCGCAGCCCGCGCATCGACGAGCTGGTGCCGATCGCCAAGCTCAACGACGTCGTGTTCGGCGGCTGGGACGTCTACACCGACAACGCCTACGAGGCCGCGCGCAACGCGGGCGTGCTCCACCACGAGCACCTGCAGGCCCTGAAGGGCTTCCTGGAGACGATCAAGCCCTGGCCGGCCGTGTTCGATCCCGTGTACGTGAAGAAGCTGCACGGCGAGAACGTCAAGAAGGGCAAGAGCAAGCGGGACCTGGCCGACCAGGTCATCGCGGACATCCAGGGTTTCAAGAAGAAGAACGGCCTCAGCCGCCTGGTGATGGTCTGGTGCGGATCGACCGAGGTGTACCGGGAAGCCTCCGACGTGCACTCCACGATCGAGAAGTTCGAGAAGGGCCTGGAGGAGAGCCACCCCGACATCCTGCCCTCGATGATCTACGCGTACGCCGCGATCAAGCTCGGCATCCCGTACGCAAACGGGGCGCCCAATCTCTCCGCGGACATCCCCGCTCTCATCGCTCTGGCCAAGAAGACGAGCACGCCGATCTCGGGCAAGGACTTCAAGACGGGCCAGACCCTGATGAAGACCGTCCTCGCCCCCGCCTTCAAGGCGCGGCAGCTCGGCCTGGAAGGCTGGTTCTCCACGAACATCCTCGGCAACCGCGACGGCGAGGTGCTGGAGGATCCCGAGTCCTTCAAGACGAAGGAGGTCTCGAAGCTCGGCGTGCTCGACCACATCCTGCAGCCCAAGCTCTACCCCGACCTCTACGGCAACATCCACCACGTGGTGCGGATCAACTACTACCCGCCGCGGGGGGACAACAAGGAGGGCTGGGACGCGATCGACATCTTCGGCTGGATGGGCTACCCGATGCAGATCAAGGTGGACTTCCTCTGCCGCGATTCGATCCTGGCCGCGCCCATCGTGCTCGACCTCGCGCTCTTCTCGGACCTGGCCGGACGCGCGGGCATGAGCGGGATCCAGGAGTGGCTGTCCTTCTACTTCAAGAGCCCGATGACCGCGCCCGGTCTCTATCCCGAGCACGACCTGTTCATCCAGCTCATGAAGCTGAAGAACACGCTGCGCCACCTGAAGGGCGAAGAGCTGATCACGCACCTGGGACTCGAGTACTACGACTGACCGCGCGGGAGCGGGGCAGCCAACCGCAGAGCACGGGCGCGGCAAGAGCCGACCAGTGAACGCGACGGCGCTGCACAGCAGCGGCGGTGCGCGACGGGGGGTTTCAGGGGGGGAGCCCACTGGGACCGTGATGATGAGTGGCGTTCCCCCCCTGAGATAAGAGAAAGGCAAGCATGGCCAGCACGACGGGCCTCCAGGTCGGGGTCAAGATCAAGGAGATCGCGACCAGGGACCACTCCTACACGAACTGCACCGTGCTCCACTCCGACGCCATCGGCCTGGTGTTCGAGGTGCACCGCAACGTCACCGAAGGTGGCAACGTCGAGAGCGTGGTGAGCCAGGTCCTCGTGCCCTGGGTCAACATCAACTACGTCCTCCTCGTCGAAGAGAGGACCTGAAGCGGCCCTGGCCGACTCTCTCCTCCAGGTCGCTCACGTCGCCGGCCTCGTCGTCTGGGTGGCGGCCGCTCTGGCCGCGCAGGGAATCCTGCTCGCGGCGCGGGGCGGCGGCGAGGCCGGGCAGCTGGCGGCGCGGCGCCGCCTCCGCCCGGTCGTCCTCGTGGAGCACGGCGCGTTCGTGCTCGCCCTCGCCGCCGGACTCGCTCTCCTCTGGCATCGCCACTGGGGCCTCGGCCACGCGCGCTGGCTGGCCGTCAAGATCGGCCTGACCGTCTTCCTGCTCGTACCCCTCGAAGCGATGCACGCCTGGATCGCGCACGTCTGGATCGCGCGCGGCCTGGGCCAGACGCCCGCGCCTCCGCTCGCGAAGGACCTCGTGCGCGGCATCGGCATGGACGACATGCTGCGCGCCCTGGCCGCGCCCCTCCTCCTGGTCGCCCTGCCCCTACTGGTTTGGCTGTCGCTGCGGAAGCCCTGGTAGCGGCTCGTCCCACTTGACGCGTCCCGTCATCTGCATGAGCACGAAGAGGGTGATCACCGCGCCCACGGTGACGGTGAGCCCGGTGTACCCCTCGAAGAAGAACGCGTAGCTGAAGAGGACGAGGAACACGATCTGGGTCACGCCCGCCTCCAGCATGGCCAGGCGCCAGCCGGCCACGAGGCGCAGATAGCTCACGACGAGGAAGACGCTCACCGCGGCCGCGATCGCGAACGAGGCATGGACGTTGACGTGGTCCACGAGGTAGGCGAGCAGCAGGTGGAACGCGAAGAAGGCGGCGGCCAGGAAGAAGTAGTTGACGGGATGCAGGGACGGACCGCGCAGGGCGCCGAGCATGACCATGACCGTGAAGAAGAAGAGCAGCGACACCGGCGCGAAGAACGTGATGCGCGCGGCCAGGGGGCCGGGGTTGATGGGGCGGGGCAGGTCCATCCCCAGCTTCTGCCCGGTGACCAGGCTCTGGAAGGCCCAGCCCAGCCGCCAGCCGTTCCCGTCTCGCACCTTCGTGGAGGGAGAGATGGTGCCTCCGGGGAAGTCGATGCGCTCGAAGTCCGTGTGCATGTCGAGGGCGAAGTCGCGGACCTGCGCGACGCCGGCGGGACCGAAGGCGTAGATCCAGGAGTCGAGGCCGCGGGATCGGTAGGCCACGTCGACCGTGCTGGCCGCTCCCGGGGCCAGCGTCGTCGTCACGTTGACTCCCTGGGAGAGGTCACCCTGGTTGGGAACCTCCCGGCCGTCGATCCGGACGGTGAAGCCGTCATAGAGGGCTTCCGCGGATGGGAAGGCGAGGTGCACGGCCACCGTGCGCGACTCCGCGTCCGGGTTGTGGAGCCGGTAGGTTCCCGCGAATGTGACGCCGTAGGTCGCGTACCAGAGCAGCCCCTTGCGGCGCTGGTCGAGGGCCAGGTCCACCTTCAGCCGGCTCGAATCAAGAGGGATGGGCACGCGGTCGATCACGGTCTTGGACACGTCGCGCGTGACCATCTGGCCGCGCGAGTCCTTCTCCTGCACCTGCTCCGTTACGACCCGCGGCCGCTCGACCACGGCCGCCGGCGCCGCCTGCTCGTGCTGCCCGCCCCACAGCCGGGCCACCTCCTTGGCCAGGCGCTCGTCGGACTCCCCGGTGCGCGATACCACGGAGGCTCCGAGCGTGGACCAGGCCACGCAGGCACAGAAGAAGATGAACCCGATCGCGAAGAGTCGCGGAATGGTCACGGATCTCCTTTCGCAGGGCCCCCCATTGGGCCTGCAGGCAAGGTGTGCCCCTCCGTCCATCTTCGAATGACGGCCCCGTGAGCAGGTAATGAGGGTTGCGCGAACGGGGGTGCGGGAGGCCTCAGGCCGGGCGGCGGCGCTCGAGCAGGATGGCCACGAGGGTCTTGCCCTCCCGGATCTCGCCCCGGTCGATCATCGCCTCGAGCTCGGACAGGGTGAACGCCTGCACCTCGATCCGCTCGTCTTCGTCTCCCTGGGCCTTGGAGGCGAGGAGGCCGGTCGCCCGGAAGACGTGCATGGACTCGTCGCAGAACCCCGGCGTGGTGTGGAAGAAGGCCATCTTCTGGAGCTGCGAGGCCTTGTAACCGATTTCTTCCTGCAGCTCGCGTTGGGCCGCCTGTTCCGGGGACTCGCCCTCGTCGAGGCGGCCCGCGGGCAGCTCCCACACGAAGTCGTCCACGGGATAGCGGTACTGGCGCACGAGGACGATCTTCCCGTCGTCCTGGATCGCGAGGACGGCGACGGACCCCGAGTGCCGTACGACCTCGCGCCGGGCGTGGACGCCGCCCGGCTCCTCGACCTCGTCGACGTCGAGGGAAAGGACCTTGCCCGTGTAGATCCGGCGCGAGGAGAGGCGGCGGGCGCGCGGCCCGTCGCCCTTCTCGCCGTTGCTCATGCCTCTAGCGTACCGTGAGGGCCACGTTGTCGAGGAGGACCGTTCCACCTTCGGTGACGATGCGGACTTCCTTCAGACGCGACGCCTTCGGGCGCAGGGCGAGAAGATCGCCCGTCCAGGGAGTCCAGTCCCCGGGCGGGTCGCCCGCCGTGACCTCGAGCGTCGAGGTGCGTGCCTTCCCGGCCGCGTCGTCGTACGCGACGAGCACGCGGACCCGGCCCTCGCCGCCCGCGACCTTGTAATCGAGGCTGAGGGTGGCGGCGGGGGCCTTCTGCACGTCCACGCCGATCGGCTGCACGAGCGTGGTGGCGGTGGAGGCGGACACCGCCTGGAAGACGCGGCCGCGCTTGGCCTCGGGCGCGACCACGCCCTTGCCGGACACGGTCCACGGATCGAGCCCGGACTCGAACGAGCCGTTGCGCAGGGGCACGGCGAGACCGGCGGACGAGGCCAGGCCGTCCTGCGCGGGCACGTTGGCGGCCGCCTTGGGGGCCTTGGCTGCCGCGGGGGGCGCGGGCGGAGCCGGCTCCTTGCGCGCGGCCGGGGGCTTGGGCTTGGCCGCACCCGGAGGGTCCGGAAGCAGGGCGGGAACCGGGACCGGCTCCACTTCGGCTTCCGGACGCTTGGCCGTGCGCGCGCCGCCGCGCTTGTCGCGCGACTCGCGGTACTTGCGCGTCTCCTCCGTGTAGCGCTGGGCCTGGGCCGCGTACTGGAGGCTCACCTCGATGCGCTGGTTCGGGTCCGTGAAGTACTTCTCGCCGGGATCCAGGGCCAGCGATTTCTTGAAGAAGTCCTGCGCCTGGGTCAGCTCGGCGCGGTGCTCGGGGCTGTCGATGGGCAAGGCGTAGGCGAGCGCCTCGTGCGCGACGCCGATGTTGTGCATGCGCGCCGCTTCCTTGTCGCCCTTGAACGGCTTGCGGTCCACCCAGTTGCCGAGCGCTTCCTTCCAGAGGCCGCCCTGGGCCAGACGGTTGCCTTCCTTGAGATCGCCGTCCACGGCGAGCAAGGCCTCCACGGGATCGGGAGAGAAGGTGACGGTGGCCGCTGCGTGCTTTCCGGCCAGGTCGACGAGGTAGTGCTCGAGCGAGTCTTCGGAAGACGCCTGATCGGGGATCCGGACTTCACCCTTGAACTCGTCGTTGTAGGCCGCGCCCGCGTCCGCGGTGCGGGGACCGGAGAGAGTCGTGGCTTCGACATGGGCGCCGATCCGGCCGCGCACGGTGCGCACGCGTACGGGATCCGTCCGGTTTCCGTAGACGTCCTTGGTGACCATCTTCTTCTTCTTGTCGTCCCACTCCTGGCGCTCGCCCGTCTTCACGTAGTGCGTCTCGTAGGTGATGGTGTCGTTCACGCGCGCCTCGAAGTCGTCCACGCTGATGTGCACGATGCTGTCCGCGCCCCTCGACACCAGCTTCCGGGAAGCGTCCGCGGAGAGGGCGTCCTCCACGCGCTGCCGGATGCTGTCGAGCTGCCGGTCGGTGATGGCGCGGGCCCGGCCCGTCACCTCCACCGTGACCGTGTCGCCGACGAGGACGATCTCCGGCGGCCGCGTGCGCTTGAGGATGACCTTGGTCTTGCTGATGCCAAACTTGGCCTCGGCGCCGGTGGCCAGGCACAGGGCCACGGCGACGGCGGCCAGGGGTCGCGTCATTCGCATTGAGCCTCCGAGGGGGCAAATGATAAACCGGACCGGCCCGATCCCGAGGACGCGGAGATCCTCCTCGTGATACCAGGACCCTACCGGTGGCGGCGGAGCAGCTCCAGGCGGAGGCGGCGGTCGTTGAGCTCGCGGCGGATGCGCTGGCGTTCCGGGCCGTCCGCGAGGGTGTCGAGGAGCTCGGAAAGGCTGGCAACCTCGCGTCGAAGCTCGACTTCCGGGGGGAGGCAGCCGGCGTCCTTGAGGACCTTGAACGCCATGCGGAGCTCGGGCGCCATGGACTCGTCCTCCTCGAGGTGGATCCGGCGGCCGCGGTAGGGTGAGTTGTCGAAGAGGCCCTGGTCCATGGCCTCCCGGATCCGTTGCTCGGCGATCCAGGCGATCGCGTCCATCGCCCGATTATCGCAAAGGTCCGCCGCGGAGCCGCGCCAGCACGTCGCGGAGGTCTGCGGGAAGGGGCGACTCGAACTGCAGCCGATCGCCGCTGCCGGGATGGGTGAAGGCGAGCCGGGCCGCGTGCAGCGCCGGCCGCTCCAGCCCGTCCAGGGCCGCGCGCGCCGCGGGTTGCCGCGAGGAGGGCGTGCGCGTTCCTCCGTACGTCGCGTCTCCCGCGATGGGATGGCCCAGCGAGGCGAGGTGGACGCGGATCTGGTGCGTGCGGCCGGTGTGGATGCGCACACGCAGGAGCGCCGCCCCGTCGAGCGCTTCGACGACCGTGTAGGCAGAGCGGGCCGCGCGCCCTCGCGGGGCGCGCACGGACATCTTCTTTCTATGAACGGGGTCGCGCCCGATGGGCGCTTCGATCGTTCCCTGCCGGGCGCGAGGGACGCCGTGGACGATGGCCAGGTACTCCTTCTCGACCCCGCGCGAGGAGAATTGTGCAGACAGGGCGCGATGCGCCTCGTCGTCCTTGGCCACCACCATGAGGCCGGAGGTGCCGCGGTCGAGCCGATGCACGATGCCCGGGCGCAACACGCCGCCGATGCCGGAGAGGTCACGCACGTGGTGCAGGAGCGCGTTCACGAGCGTGCCCGACAGGCGGCCGGCCCCCGGATGGACGGTCATCCCCGGCGGCTTGTCCACGACGAGGAGACGGGCGTCTTCGTACACCACGGCCAAAGGGACGTCTTCGGGCGCGGGCACGGCGGTGACGGGGTCGGGCAGCTCGATGGTGACGTCTTCGCCCCCGCGCAGCCGCGTCGAGGGACGCGCGGGCCGTCCGTCCAAGCGGACCGCGCCCGCCGCCATCAGGCCCTGCACGCGCGCGCGGCTGAGGTCGGGGAGCTTCCGCGCGATCCAGGCGTCGAGACGCACGCCCGCCTCCGATCCCTCCACCTTCAAGGATCGCGAAGAGGCCATGGCGGGCGGGATGGCCTAGGCGGTCGGGGGTGGGGGCGGAGGGCTGACCTGGTTCCGCTTGGCCACGTACGGGAACGCGATCGCCGCCCCCAGCACCATCAGGAGCGCGATGAACTGCGAGGTCGAGAGGCTGCCGCCGAACACGCTGCCACGCACCGCGTCGCCCCGGTAGAACTCGATCACGAAACGCGCGACCGCGTAGAGGAGCACGTAGGCGATCGTGACCTGGCCGTCGAACCGCTTGCGCTTCGCGATCGCCACCAGGAGGAAGAAGATCAGGAGGCAGGCGAGGGACTCGTAGATCTCGGTCGGGTGGAGCGGCGTGTCCAGGGGCGTGCCCACCGTGCGCGAGGCGTAGGGATCGCGGAAGGTCACGGCCCAGGGCACTTCGGCCGCGCGGCCGTAGCAGCAGCCGGCGGCGAAGCAGCCCAGGCGGCCGATGGCCTGGCCGATGGCGACGGCGGGCGCGAGCACGTCCGCGGTCCGCCAGGGCGGAAGCGCGTGCTTCCGCGCGTACCACCAGGCCACCGGGAAGGCGCCGATGAGGCCGCCGTAGAAGACGCCCCCGCTCTGCAGGATCGACAGCAGCTCGCGCGGGTTGTGCGCGTAGTAGCTCCACTCGACGATGACGAGGAGGACCTTGGCCCCGATGAGGCCCGCGATGAGGACGTAGACGGCCATGTCGGTGACGCGGGCCGGGTCGAGCCCGGTCGACTTGGCCTGGCGGCTGGCCACCCACAGGCCGGTGATGAAGGCGATGGCGAGGAGGACGCCGTAGGTATGGAGGGTGACGGAGCTGATGTTGCGTCCAAAGAGCTCGAACGCGGGAAGGGTGAGTAGCTTCGGGTGCATTGCTCCTTATTCGCCGTGAGCGGCGGGAGAAGCGGCGATCTCGGGCTTGGCCGACTCGTCCATCTGGGGATTGCGCAGGATGTCGAGCACGAGGAGGGCCACGCCCACGGTGATGGCGGAATCGGCGACGTTGAACGCCGGCCAGTGATGAGCGCCCCAGTACACGTCCACGTAGTCGATGACGTAGCCCAGGCGGGCGCGGTCGAGCAGGTTGCCGATGGCGCCGCCCATCACGAGCGCGAGCGCGGTCTGGGGCAGCCGGCTCTGCACGGGCATGCGCCAGGCGTAGAGCGCGATGGCGAGCAGGGCGAGCAGGCTGACCACGGAGAACATCAGCGACTGGTAGGGCAGCCCGGCCTCGGAGAGGATGCCGAAGGCGGCTCCGCGGTTCTGCACGTACGTGAGCCGCACGAGTCCCTCCACGATCGTGCGGCTCTCGTGCAGGGTCATGAAGTCGTCGACGAGGGCCTTCGTGACCTGGTCGAGGGCGACGATGACGCCCACGATCCACAGGTACGGCGAGCGGCCGGGCACCGGGTTCGTCATCGGCCCAGCCCCTGCAGGACGGCCGAGCAGCGCTCGCACACCGCCGGATGCGCGGGCAGCTTGCCCACGTTCTCGGAATAGGTCCAGCACCGCTCGCACTTCGCGCCGCGGGCGCGCTCGACGCGCACGGCCATCGCTCCTTCGGCGTCGGTGAGGGTCACTTCGCTCACGATGAAGAGGTTCGCGAGGTTGCCCGGGAACACGCGTCCCTGCGCCTGGTACTCGCGCAGCGGCTCCAGCACGGCGGAGGGCGCCGCCACCTCGACGCGGGCCTCGAGGCTGGAGGCGATCTTCTTGGCCGCGCGCGCCTCCTCGAGCGCCTTCGTGACCACGGCCCGCGCTTCCCGCAGCGCGCTCCAGAGCTTGCGGTCCTCGATGGAGCCGTCCACGTCGGGGAAGAGGGCCAGGTGCACCGGCTGGCCCTCCTGCCCGGGGATCGACTGCCACACCTCGTCCGCGGTCATGGGCAGGATGGGAGCCATCAGGCGGGCCAGGTCGCGGGCCATGCGGTGGAGGACGGTCTGGGACGAGCGCCGGCGCGCGCCGCCCGGCGCATCACAGTAGAGGCGGTCCTTGAGGACGTCGAGGTAGAAGGAAGACAGGTCGGCCGCGCAGTACTGCACGAGCTGGTGGTAGACGACGTGGAACTCGAACTCGCCGTACGCTTCGAGCACGCGGGCCAGGACCTGGCGGTGACGGGCGAGCGCGTACTGGTCGATCTCTTCGAGCCGGTCCTCCGGCACCGCGTCCTTCGCGGGATCGAAGTCGAACAGGTTCGAGAGCAGGTACCGGCAGGTGTTGCGGACCTTGCGGTAGGCCTCGGCCACCCGCTTGATCATCTCGTCCGAGAACGGCATGTCGTCGCGGTAGTCGACCATGCTGACCCACAGGCGCACGATCTCCGCGCCGTAGGTGTCGATCAGCTTCTTGGTGTCGACGTCGTTGCCCATGCTCTTGGAGATCTTGCGGCCCTGGCCATCCACCGTGAAGCCGTGGGTGATGACCTGGTCGTAGGGCGCGCGCCCGCGCGTGCCCACGCCGATCAGGAGCGAGGAGTGGAACCAGCCACGGTGCTGGTCGCTGCCTTCGAGGTACACGTCGGCCGGCCAGCGCAGGCCCGGACGCCGCGCGAGGACGGCCGCGTGCGAGGAGCCGGAGTCGAACCAGACGTCGAGGATGTCCTTCTCCTTCTCGAACTCCTGGCCGCCGCACTTCGGGCACACGAAGCCGGGAGGCAGGAGCTCGGCCGCTTCGCGCGCCCACCAGGCGTCCGCGCTGTCCGCCTCGAACAGGTCGGCCACGCGGCGCGCGATCTCGGCCGTGAGGAGCGCCGTCGAGCAGCCTTTGCAGTAGAAGGCGGGGATGGGCACGCCCCAGAGCCGCTGGCGCGAGATGCACCAGTCCGGGCGGGCCGCGATCATGTTGCGGATGCGCTCCTCGCCCCAGGCGGGGTACCAGCGGACCTTGGCGATGGCGTCGAGCGCGCGCTCGCGGAATCCGTCGATGTCGAGGCCGATGAACCACTGGTAGGTGGCGCGGAAGATGATCGGGTTCTTGCAGCGCCAGCAGATGGGATAGGAGTGCGTCTCCTTGCCCGATCCGAGCAGGGCCCCCTTCTCGCGCAGGAGCTCGATCACCTTCGGATTCGCGTCGAAGACCTTCTGCCCGGCGAAGAACTCGACCTCGGGGAGGAAGCGTCCCGCCTCGTCCACCGGGCAGTAGATCTCGAGGCCGTACTTCACGCCGGTGAGGTAGTCGTCCCAGCCGTGGCCGGGCGCGGTGTGCACGACCCCCGTGCCCGTGTCGAGCGTGACGTAGTCGCCGAGCACGCCGACGGAGTCACGGTCGATCCAGGGATGGCGGAAGCGCAAACCCTCGAAGGCCGATCCCTTCATCTCGGCCAGCGGCTCGCCCAGCGTGACCGGGTTCTCCTTCCAGCGCGTCCGCGCGGCCTCGCGCAGCGCCTTGGCGATGATCAGGACCTCGCTCGATCCCTCGACGGGATAGAGCGCGTAGTCCGCTTCCGGATGGAAGGCCACGGCGAGGTTGGCGGGCAGCGTCCAGGGCGTAGTCGTCCAGATCACGGCGGACACCTGGCGGCCGTGGAGGGCGGAGTGCGTGCTGGCCAGCGTCTCCAAGTCGGCGTCGCACAGGGCCAGCTTCACGTCGATGGACGGGCTGGTGTGCTTCTCGTCGTATTCGATCTCCGCCTCGGCCAGCGCCGTGCGGTCGGATATGCACCAGTGGACCGACTTCTTCGCCTTGTAGACGAGCCCCTTCTCGACGAACTCCGCGAGCTGGCGCACGATCGTGGCCTGGTAGCCGGGCGCCATCGTGAGATAGGGATCCGACCACTCTCCCATCACGCCGAGGCGCTCGAACTCCTGGCGCTGGATGTCGACGAACTTCTCGGCGTACGCGCGGCACTCGCGCCGGAACGCGACCGGGCTCATGTCCTTCTTCTTGCTGCCGAGGTTGCGGTCCACCTGCAGCTCGATGGGGAGCCCGTGGCAGTCCCAGCCCGGTACGTAGGGCGCGTCGTGGCCCTGCGCTCCCAGCATCGATCGGCTCCGCACGATCACGTCCTTCAGGACCTTGTTGAGCGCGGTGCCCAGATGGATGTGTCCGTTCGCGTAGGGCGGCCCGTCGTGCAGGATGAACCGTGGCGCGCCCGCGCGCGCCGCGCGCAAGCGGCCGTAGAGGTCCTGTTCCTTCCACAGCGCGATGCGCCGCGGCTCCGCCTGGGGAAGGTTCGCCTTCATCGGGAAGTCCGTCCGCGGCAGGTTGAGGGTGGACTTGAGGTCTTCGGCGGTGGTCATGGTCGCAAAACATGGCAGCGTAACACGCCGGCAAAAATGCCGTCAATTCATGGCGCCAGAGGCATTTGGACCCGGGAGCGCGTGGGCATTCGGGTAGAATGCCGAAATGACGAAGGAGAACCCCGGAAGGAGCGTGGCGATGCGGCCAAGCGCCCTCTTGTTGCTCTTGCTGCTGGTCCTGCCGTGGCTCGGCTGCACGAAGGGCCAGGAGTGCGATCGCTGCTCCACCGACGACGACTGCAAGTCGGGCTCCGTCTGCACCACCTTCAGCGACGGCAGCAAGCGCTGCGGCACCGGCGTCGGCGCCACGACCTGCCGCGTCCGATAGTCCCCGCGGGCCCCTAGGTCTCGGCGCGGTGGGCGCCGGTCGCGGAGTGATCGGCGCTCATGACCCCCGCGGGCGCGCCGCGGCGCGCGGACAGCACCGCGGCCGCGAGGGCGGCGCCCATCAGCCCGGTGACGACCGTATAGGCCACCCAGAACGTCAGTTGGGGCAGCACGCCCAGGTACAGCATCTGCCGCCCGCTGCCCGGTTCGAATTGGTGCAGACTCCCCCAGAACCAGACGTCCGTGACCCGGCTGAGGTCGTAATGCGAGCCCAGCCGCCCGGTGGACGCGATCACGATGAGGAGGGCGACCGCGCCGCGTGAGGCCAGCGCGTAGGCGATCAGCGCGCGGAGGACGGTGCGAAAGCCCTTGCCCTCGTCGCGCGCGCTGCGCAGGAAGACCGCTCCCACCACGGGGGCCAGCCAGGTGATGCCGACCGGATTCGTCCAGCTCATGGGCGCAGCCACTTTTTCGAGCGCGAAGCGGATCCCCGTGATGACGAGGCTCAAGCCGATGGCGGTCCCGACCCAGTGGCGGCGGAGCTTCCCGGCCGCCTCGTCGGGCACGGCGAGGCCCGCCGTGCCCAGCAGCAGGCACACCGCCGTCGCGACGTAGTAGCGCAGGCTGGCCGAAGCGGAGGCGTGGCCGGTCACGTACGCGCCGCCGAGCAGGAACTGTCCGGTGGTGAGCGTCTCGCGCTGTCCGTGGGCGCTCAAGGCGACCACCAGCGCCGTGATGCCGGCGACGCTCGTGAAGAGCGCGACCGCCCTGCGCCAGCGGCCGGACAGACGCCCCCAGTAGAGGGCCAGGGCGGCCGCCGGCCACACGACGGCCGCGGTGAGGAACCACGCGACGGCGGACGACATTGGGGCGGAGTATAAACCTTGGCCCGTGGCGGCCGTGTCCGGAACGAGGACCGTCGTTGACCGCTTCGGCACCCCGGGCGTAGGCTCCATCGAGGGGCGCCCCGCGATGAGCACGGCCATTTCCACGAGTCTCGCGCCCACCGTCCCCGGGGCGCGGACGTCCGGCCGGAGCGGCGAGGTCGACCGCGCGATCCTGCGGACCGTGCTCTACGCCGCCCTGTTCCAGGCGCCCCTCTCCGTCAGCCAGCTGCACCGCACGCTCATGGACGTGGGCGTGGACCGGATCGAGATCCGCGGCCGCCTGCGCCGCTCGTACCTGCGCGAGCGCGTCGAGCAGACGGGAGAGTACGTCTACCTGCGCGGCCGCGAGGGTTGCCTGGATCTGCATCGCGAGCGGCGCCGCCGCACGGCGGAGCTGCTGGAGGCACACCGGTCGCTGCTGCGGGTCATGGCGCGGTTCCCTTTCGTCCGCCTGCTCGCGCTCTCCGGCGCCTGCGCGCACGACAACGCCACCGATTCCAACGTCGACGTGTTCCTCGTCGTCGGCCGCGGCCGCGCCTGGTCCGTCCTCCTGTGCCTGACCCTCCTGAGCGCGGCCTTCGGGCGCCGGCGCACGCTGAGCCTGAACTATGTCGTGGACGAAGAGGGCGCGTCGCTGCCCGAGCGGGACCTCCACACCGCGGCCGAGATCGTGGGGCTGCGTCCCCTGGCCGGCGGCCCAGGCTACCTGCACTTCATCGAGGCCAACGCCTGGGTGGCCGAGCGGTTTCCCAATTTCTTCTGGATGCGGCGCGACGGCGCGCCGCTGCCGCCTGCGGGTGCCCCGCGGTGGCTCGAGGGGGTGCTCGACTTCGGTCTCGCGCCCGCCCTCGAGGCCCTGGCGCGCCGCCTGCTGGGAGCGCGCTTCCGGCGGGACTGGGACGGCTCATCCGGCGTCGTCCTCTCTCCCCGGCGGTTGAAGCTGCAGCCGGTGGACCATGCTCCCGGCCTGCGCGCGGCGTTCGCGGAGGTCGTGGAGCGAGCGGAAGCGGATGAGTGAGACGCTGCCGGCCGGCGCGGGGGGCGATGCGGCCGCGTGGCCGGGATGGTGCTGCTCGTATTGCGCGGCCCCCCTGCAGGGTGATGCGCACGGTCTGGTCTGTGCACGCGAGGGGCGGTGGTTCGCGACCCAGAACGGCGTGCATCGGCTGCTGACCCAGGAGCGGCGCCGCGAGCTGCAGCCCGCTCTCGAAGCCTACCAGCGCGCCCGCCGCGACGAGGGCTGGCGGGCCGAGCGCGGACTGCCGGACGTGCCGCCCGGCCATCCTCACGCCGCCGTGTGGCGCCGCCGCGCGCGCCAGTTCACGCGAGCGTGTGCCCTGGCCCGGGAGCGGCTCGGCCAGGGGCCCTGGCGTGTCCTGGACGTCGGAGCCGGCTGCGGCTGGGCGTCGACGCGGCTCCTGGCGGCGGGACACCGCGTGGCCGCCGTGGACGTCAACCTCGACGACGAGGATGGCCTCGTCGCCGCCAACGGACTCGTCGACGATCCCGCGGGCCTGCCGCGCGCGGAAGCGGACATGGAGGCGCTCCCGCTGGAGCCCTCCGGCATGGACCTCGTCCTGGCCGCCGGCGTCCTCCACCATGCCGCGCATCCGGCGCGCACCCTCGTCGAGATCCGCCGCGTGACCCGCCGCCGCGGCCTCATCGTCGTCCTGGACTCGCCCGTGTATCGAAGCGCCGCGGACGGCGAGAGGACGGTGGCCGAAGGCGAGGAAGAGCGCACGCGCCGCTACGGCTTCACGGCGCCGCCCTTCGGCCCCGGTTATCTCCTGTGGGCCGAGCTGCCCGCGCTGTTCGAAGGCGCGGGCTGGAAGCTCGAGGTCCACGGCTGGCCCGGCCGCGTGCGGGAGACCGTGCGCGATCTCCTGGAGCGCGCGCGCGCGGGCCGCTCAGCGGCGCGGTTCCCGATCCTGATCGGACGGCGCCATGGCTGACCCCGTCGGCCTCTTCTTCCGGCACGTCCTGGAGGCACGGCTGGAGGCGCTCTTTCCGAGAGGAGCCGGCGTGCTCCACGTGGGGTGCGGCCCGGGAGGAGAGCCCCTGGCCCTGGCCGCGCGCGGAATACGCGTGGTCGGCATCGAGCTTTCGCCGGAGATGATCCAGGCCGCGGGCGGCGGTTTCGACGGAGCCTACGTGAACCTGGGGGCGCGGGGACCGGCGGATCTTCCCCGGGTGGGCGCCGCCCTGGCCGCGGCTCTCCGCGCGGGCGCGTCGATCGTCGTCAGCCTGGCCGGATCCTGGCCCCTCCCGAACGTGATCCGGCGGACGCTCACCGGCGTCGGAGAACAGCGGCGCCGGCGGGATGTCCATTTCGCCGAGGGCCCACCGGCCGTCGCCACGCCTTCCGAGGCGCGAACGGCGCTGGGGCCGGCGTTCGAATGGACGGACTCCTACGCGCTCGGCGTGCTCGTGCCCGCCCCGGCCCAGGGGCAATGGGCCGCGGACCATCCGCAGACTTTCGGCGTTCTGGCCGCTCTGGAGCGCGGAGTGCGCCGCTGGCCGGGCCTTCGCCAGCTGGGCGATGCCTCCGTGCTGGAGGGCCGGCGCAGGGAGCCGGCCTGATCCTTCGCGACGTCCGCCTCTGGGACTCCGGTAACCTGACCCGCGGCGATGTGGCCACCGTGGCCGGAACCATCGCTGCCGCCGGCCCGGCGCCCGCGCCCGGTCCGGGCGGGGTCGATCTCGGTGGCCGCATCCTGCTGCCGGGCCTGGTCAACGCGCACGACCACCTCGACCTGTCCACTTTCCCGCCCCTGGGCCGCCCGCCCTACGCGAGCGCCCAGGCCTGGTCGGCGGACATCGAGGGTCCGCGCGACCAGCCGGCGGTGATGGCCGCGCTGTCCGTCTCGCCGCCCGATCGCCTGTTCCTCGGCGGCCTGCGGAACCTGCTGTCGGGGGCGACGGCGGTCGCGCACCACGGTCCCTACCACCGCGCCCTGGCGCGGCGGGACTTTCCGGTACGCGTCCTTGCCAAGTACCAGTTCGCCCACGCGCCCGGGCCGGCGCCCGCCCTGCGCCGGACGTACCGCTCGACGGACCGCCGCATCCCGTGGATGATCCACGCCGGCGAGGGCACGGACGAGCGGAGCCGTGGCGGCGTGGACGCGCTCGTCGCCGCGAACGTGCTCCGGCAGAACACGGTGCTCGTCCACGCGATCGCGCTCGGGCCCGGCGACGCGGAGCGCATCGCGGAGGCGCGGGCCTGCGTGGTGTGGTGCCCGCAGTCGAACCGCCGCCTCTACGGGCAGACGGCCGACGTGGCGGCCCTGCGCGCGGCTGGCGTCCGTATCGGCCTCGGAAGCGAGAGCCCGCTGGCCGGCGCGCGGGATGCGCTCTCGAACCTGGCCTCCGCCCGCGGCGAGCGAGCGCTCACGGACGGCGAGCTCGTGGCGCTGGCCACGGCGGGCAGCGCGGAGGTCGCGCGCCTTCCGGGCGGACGCGTCGAGGCGGGCCAGCCCGCCGATCTCATCGCGGTGGATTCGATGGAGGCCTGGCTCGATGGCGATCGCCGCGCCCTCGCGCTGGTGGTGGTGGCGGGGAAGGCGCTCTACGGCGATCCCGCGCTCCTCGACGCGCTGGCCGTGCGCTGGCGGCCCGTCACCGTCGACGGGGCCGTTCGCGGGATGGAGTCGGAGCTGGCGCGGCGCGCCGCCGGCCTCTTGCGTGGGCGCGACACGGCCGTGGAGTGGATGCGCGGCCTCGTCTTCACCGCGTCTCCACCCCCGCCGGGATCTCCACCTTGAGGCGCTGCTCGCTCTTCGCCTTGCCGTACTTCAGCGTGAGCTTGTATTCGCCCGGAGCGACGAACTTCTTGCCCTCGCCGCCGTACTCCGTGAGCACGTCCTTGCTCGGCATCAGGTCCCAGTTGATGCGGTTGAGGCCCACGTGCGAGGAGCCGGTCAGGTTCGCGACGGGCCTCTCGCCCGGGCCCTCGACCGCGATCTTCACGGGCTCGCCCGTGTCCTCCTTGATCCAGTAGGTCAGGATCGCGCCCTCGGCCGGATTGGCCCCGCGGTAGATGCCCGTGGTCCCGGCCCAGTCCGCGAACCCCGGCAGGAGGTACGTGCCGACGGCCGTCCGCGGCGCGAACAGATGGGCATCCTTCGCCACGACCTCCGCCGTGAGCTGGGCGAGCGGCCCCGCGTCGTCGAGGACGAAGAGACTGCGCCCGTGCGTGGCCAGGATGAGGTCGCGCTCGCGCGGGTGCACCAGGATGTCGTCCACGGCGACGGTGGGGAGGCCGCCCATCGCCGTCCAGCGCCCGCCACGGTCGAAGCTCGCGAAGAGGCCGAACTCGGTGCCCGCGTACAGGACCTGCGGGTTCCCCGGATCCTCGCGGATCACCTTGACCGGACCGTCGGGCGGGAGGTCGCCGGCGATCGGTTGCCACGTCCGGCCCAGATCGGCCGTCCGGTAGACGAGCGGACGGTACTCGCCCGCGCGATGGGCGTCGACGGCCAGGTACGCGACCTTGGCGTCGGCATGGCCGGGCTCGATCCGGCTGATCCACTGCCCGCGCGCGGGCGCGGGCACGTTCGCGGACAGGTCGCTCCAATTCGCGCCGCCGTTCTCCGTCACCCACAGCTTCCCGTCATCGGTCCCCGCCCACAGGATCCCCTTGTCGGCCGGCGATTCCGCGAGCGCGTAGACGACCCCATACGTCTCTGCTCCACTTCCCACTGCGGTCGTCTTCGCGGCGTCCTGCGTCGAGAGGTCGGGGCTGATGGCGCGCCAGTGCTCCCCGCGCGTCCGCAGCTCGAACACGCGGTTGCCGGCAAGGTAGAGGACGTCCGGGTCGTGGCGGCTGCCGATGAGCGGCGTGTTCCAGTGGAAGCGGAACGCGGCCCCGCCCTCCGCGGGTTCCGGTCTCAGGTCCTTCACCTGCCCCGTGCGCAGGTCCATGCGCTGGATGGTGCCGGACTGCGACTCCGAGTAGACGATCTGCGGGTCGCTCGGATCGAACACGCAGTAGAACCCGTCGCCGCCGCCGAGCGAGATCCAGTCCGCGTTCACGATCCCGTCTTTCGAGCTCGTGCGGCTGGGACCCACCCAGTTCTGGTTGTCCTGGAGGCCGCCGCAGATGCGGTAGGGCGACCGGGTGTCGACATTGACGCGATAGAACTCACCCGCGGCCATGCGGCTGAGGTGCTCCCAGCCTTCGCCCGCTTTGTAGCTCTCGTACGGGCCGCCGTCGGTGCCGAGCAGGAGGTGCTTGGGGTCGCGTGGATCGATGGCGAGCGCGTGGTTGTCCGGATGAACCTTCTCGAACAGGTCCTCCCGGAAAGAGCGGCCGCCGTCGTCCGAGACGTGGAGCGCGAAGCCGAGCACGTACACGCGCTTGTCGTTCGCGGGGTCCACGCGGATCTGGCTGAAGTAGAAGGGCCGCGGGTTGAGCGGGCTCGTGCGCGTCCAGGTCTCGCCGCCGTCGTCCGAGCGGAAGACTCCGCCGCGCCGGCTGCGCACCGAGTCGATCGTGCCCCCCGCCTCTTCGCTCTGCACGATCGCGTAGACGACCTTCGGGTCCTTCGCGTAGACGGCGAGGCCGATGCGGCCGGTGCCCGCGGGGAGGCCACCACCCAGCTTGCGCCACGTTCCGCCTCCGTCCGTCGTCTTGAAGATGCCACCCAGGTCCTTCCCGTCCGTGGCCGCGGGGCCGCCGGTGAAGGACCACGGCGTGCGCCGGCGCGCGTAGAGGGCGGCGTAGAGGACTTGCGGGTCTTTCGGGTCGATGACGAGATCACCGCCGCCCACGCGGTCGCCGTAGGGCGCGGGGGCGACCAGGACGGCCTTCCAGGTCTTGCCGCCGTCGGTCGTCTTGTAGATCCCGCGCTCCGGGCTCGGCATCCAGAGGTCGCCGGCCGCCGCCACCCAGGCCGTGTCCGGATCGGTGGGATGGACGACGATCCGCGCGATGGCCTTGCTCCCGGTGAGGCCGGACTGGATCCAGGTTTCTCCCGCGTCCGTCGAGCGGTACACGCCGTGTCCCCAGCCCGAGCTGTTGCGGTCGTTGGCCTCGCCCGTCCCCAGCCAGATCACCTTGGCGTTCGACGGGGCGACCGCGACCGCCCCCGTCGACGCCACCTTCTCGTGATCGAACGTGCCGGTGAAGCTGCCGCCGCCGTCCGTCGTCTTCATGAGCCCGCCGGTCGCGAGCGCGACGTAGAACGTGTGCGCATCGACCGGATCGAAGGCGATGTCCGAGACGCGGCCGCCCATGACCGCGGGGCCGATCTCGCGCGCTTTGAGGGCCTTCAATCCCGCGGGCGCGATCAGCGGCGTGGCCGAGGGCGAGGGCGCCGGTGGCGCCGGACGCCGGCTCTGGGAAGAGGCGTCGGGCACGATCAAGAGGGTGGAGACGACCAGGACGGTCGTGGCTCGGATCATGGCCGAAGTCTATGCCACGGATGCGGCGGCCAGGCAGGGCGCCGGATCACGCCGTCGCGCGTGGCGCCGTCTTGGTATAATCCCGGTCTCGCGTGTCGCGATCCCTCGCGTTGACCCGTATCCACGGAGAGCCACCTGGATGAAAGACCTGCTCGATATCCTGCAGGCAATGGCCGAGAACAAGGGTCGAACGGACAACCCGCTCGAGCTGTTCCTCGATATGTCGGAGCGGGTCGTGAAATACGTGGCGGGGGCTTTCGGGGCCAAGACGGACGAGGTCGCCATCCTGTTCCTGACCACGGATGCGCGCCACCTGCGATTCGTCGCCCCGCGCAAGTTCGCGGAGCTGGGCACCATCCCCGTGACCAAGCGCGATTCCATCGCCGTCAACATCTTCGGCCGCAAGACGGGGGAGGCGATGAACAACGTGCCCATGGTCAAACACGTCGCGTTCTTCGAGAGCGTGAAGCTCCGCGATCGCGCCGTGCCCATCCAGAAGATGATCACCGTGCCCATCCTGCAGGGCGAAGACGCGATCGGCGTGGCCCAGATCAGCCGCAAGGGCGAGACGCCCTCCGAAGCGGGGCCGGACTTCACCCCGGCCGACGTGCGCAAGGCGCAGGAGATCTTCCAGGCCGTAGCCCGGTTTTTGATGGCCGCGCGGCCAGAGCGGTTCTAGCTACTCGAGTCCGGCGCGGATGTAGCCGGAGTCGTCGCCCAGGAACGAGCGCGGGCCCGGGCTCGCGGGCATGGCGGTGATCCGGTAGCCGTCGTCTTCGATCGTCAGGTCGAAGCGGTATCCCTTGCGGGAGAAAGCCGTGGCCGCGTACGGCACGTCGAGCCCGAAGCCCGACGTGCGCGCCATCTCCGTGAGCGTGCCGTAGCGGCCGGTCGCCTTCTTGTAGGCCTCTTCGCGGTCCATGACGTGGCGCAGCGTCGCCACGGCCGGCCGCTCGCCGGGGCCGAGGTCGCGCGGGCTGCGTTCACGCTGGGCGAACCGCCGGTTCGTGCCGTAATTGCCGGGTGTGCCGCGCGACCAGCCCTGCTGCTTTCCGCGGTAGGCGTCGGACGCACGGTCGCCGGCTTCGCGGCCGTCGCCTTCGGCGGCTTCCTCGTCGAGGTAGCGGTAGCGTGATTCTCCCGCGGGCGGCGCGGCGACCGGAGGCGCCGCTTCGGAACCGGGCGCGCCCGGTCCGGCGGCGCGTGGAGGCGCCGTGGCGGCGGGGACTCGGGCCGCGGGCACAGTGCCGGGCGGCGCGGGCGCCGTCTCCGGCGGGGCCGCGGGCTGGGTCTCAGCGGGTACGGCGGAGAGGGTGGACGACGGCGTCGCGGCGGCGAGGCTCGTCGGCGTGGTCGCCCTGCTCTCCAGGGTTCCGGACGCCGCGGGCCTGGTGCTCCGGCCGCTCAGGAAATACCAGCCGGCGCCGCCGACGCACAGGAGAAGCACGAACGCCCCGGCGGCGATTCCGACGAGGAGGCCGGTGTTCGAGCCCGACGGCGCGGCGGGAGACACGGGCGCGCGCGATGCGGCCGCGGCCGGCGGGGGCGGTGGCGAGCGTCGCGGAGGCGCGGGAGCGGCCGCGGGCGACACCACCGTGGCCGGCGCGGCGCCATGAGCCGTCTCGATCGCCGCGTGCAGCGTCGGGGTCGCGTTGATCGTCGGCGAGGCGGCGGGGGCCCGAAGCCCCGGCGCCGTCGCCACCTCCGCCTGCCGCAGCGTGGGGTTGGACCCTGGCCGTGTGAGGGCCAGGAGGTCGTCCGCCAGGTCGCGTCCGCTCTGGTAGCGCATCTCCGGGGTCTTGGCCAGCGACTTGCCGATGATGCGCACGATCTCGTCCGGGAGTGACGGATCGAGCTCGCGGATCGGGGGCGGCTCCTCGGTGATGATCTTGAAGATGAGCCCGGTGATGGAGTCTCCGCGGAACGCCTTCTTGCCCGCCAGCATCTCGTAGAGCACGGCGCCCACCGCGAACAGGTCGCTGCGCCCGTCGAGCGCCGCGCCCCGCGCCTGCTCCGGGCTCATGTAGGAAGGCGTGCCCAGGAGGCTGCCCGTCATCGTGAGGTGATCGCCGGAGTCCGTGACCTTGGCGATGCCGAAGTCGGTGACCTTCACGCGGTCGCCCGCCTCGATCATGATGTTGGCGGGCTTGATGTCGCGGTGGACGACGTTGTTCTTGTGGGCGAAGTCCAGCGCGTCCGCCACCTGGGCGGCCAGGCTGGCCGCGCGCTCGACGGGCAACCGCCCCGCGTTGGCGATCACGCGGTCCAGGCCGACGCCGTCGATGAACTCCATGGCGAGGTAGCTCATGCCGCTGGCCTCGCCGACGTCGTAGATGGTGACGATGTTCGGGTGCTTCAGCTGGGCCGAGACCTGCGCTTCCACCTTGAAGCGATTGACCAGCTCGTCGAGGCTCGTGCCCGCCGCGGCCAGGCCCTCGAGGCGGATGGTCTTGATGGCGACCATGCGTCCCAGGATCTTGTCCTTGGCCTTGTAGACGGTGCCGAAGGCGCCCGCCCCGAGCTTCTTGATGACCTGGTACCGCCCGGCGATCTCCGTCGGCTCCGGTACCGGAGCTCTCTGCTCGCTCAACTCGGGGTTCCTCTCGACCTCAGCCCGGGGGCCAGTCCAGCTTGCGGCCGCCCACCAGGTGCAGGTGGATGTGGTAGACGCTGTAACCCGCGTCCTCGCCGGCGTTGAAGACGAGGCGGAATCCGCGCTCCGCCAGGCCTTCCGCCCGCGCGAGGTCGGTGGCACGTCGCACCAGGCTGCCCACCAGCTCGTCGTCGCCCGGCGTCAGGTCGAGCACGCTCGTGATGTGCCGCTTCGGAATGACGAGGATGTGAACGGGCCCCTGAGGGTTGATGTCGTGGAAGGCCAGCACGGCGTCGTCCTGATAGGCGACGCGGGCGGGGATGCGGCCCGCCACGATCTCGCAGAACAGGCACGACACGATTTCCGAGTGTACACGAAATCCCGCCCGCCGCCCGCGGCACCGGCGGCGGGGTGAGGCCCGCTACTTGCGCCGTGCGATCTCCTCGTCCAGGGCGGGCAGGAACCTCTCGATGAGGCGGGCGTTCTCGCCGAAGTCCCACTGGAAAGTGCGGCTGTGGGCGGCCACGCTGACCCGCGTGCGTGCGTCCAGGCGCTGGATTCGGATGGTGACCTCGTGCTCGGTGGGAAGCACCCGGCCGCGCGTGGTGGCCTGCACCTCGCTGCCGCCGGGGCCGCGGCCCGATCCCACGAACTGCCAGCCCACGCGCTCCAGCGCCGCCTTCACCGCACGGCTCACTTCCGCCTCCGACGCGATGTAGTCGCGCGGACGAAGGTCCGGGTATTCGGGCGTGCGTCCGGTCTCGACGGTGTCGAGATGCGGCCAGCGCAGGACGGCCCAGGCCACCGATCCCACGACCACGGCCAGCAGCAGCGTGCGCAGGACCCGGTCCATCAGCGCGCGCCGAGGTCGAGCGGTATCTGGGGCGCGCGGGCGCCCGCGATCACCTTGCGGGTGAGGGAGGACATGGGCAGCGAGGCCAGCTCGTCCGGCCCCGCCCAGACGAAGCGCTCGGGATCGCGCGGGGGCTCGCGCCGCAGCCGTCCGAGGTAGGCCTCGACGCGGATACGCCGGAACGTGATGGCGTGGCGTGCCCGGGCCACCAGCGCGCCCGGCTCCACCTCGAGGCCGTGGCGCGCCCGCACCTCGTCCACGAGATCGGCCAGGCCGCGGCTCTCCAGCGAGGTCTGCGGGACTTCCCAGAAGCGGCCCATGAGGCGTCCTTCGCTCCGGCGGACGAGGAGCACGCGGCCGCGCCGCTCGACCACGACCGCGGCCACGGTCACGTCCACGGGGGCGCGGCGGCGGCGGCTCTCCGGCAGCTCGTCCTGAATGCCCGCGGCCCGGGCCCGGCACTCGTCGCGCCAGGGGCAGGCCGGGCAGGCCGGGTGCCGCGGCAAGCACACGGTGGCGCCCAGCTCCATCAGGGCCTGGTTCCAGTCGCCGGCGGTGTCCCGGTCGAGGAGCTCCTCGGCCAGGTTGTAGAAGGGCGCGTCACGCATCCACTTCTTGCCGCGCAGCGCCATCACGCGCGCCAGTACGCGCCTCACGTTGCCGTCCACGACGGGCAGGGCCGTCCCATAGGCGATGGAGAGCACCGCGCTCGCGGTATAGAGGCCGACGCCGGGGACGGCCAGGGCGGCCTCGAGCGTGCGCGGGAACGCGCCACCGTGACGGTCGACCACGTGCCGGGCGCCGCGGTGGAGGTTGCGCGCGCGGTGGTAGTACCCGAGGCCGGACCAGAGAGCCAGGACTTCCTGCTCCGATGTCTCCGCCAGGGCGTGGACGTCGGGGAAGCGGGCGAGGAAGGTCTCGTAATACGGCTGCACCGTCCGCACCGTCGTCTGTTGGAGCATGACCTCCGACACCCAGATGGAATAGGGGTCGGTGGTCCGCCGCCAGGGCAGGTCCCGGCGATGGCGGCGGTACCAGGCGAGCAGCGGTCGGCGAAGGGCGGCCGCGGTCACACGCGGATTCTACAGGAGCGTGTCACCGCCGGATGGGACACGCTCCTAATGGGCCACCCCGGGACCCATTAGGAGTCCGTCCCATCGTGGATGGGGACGGACTCCTATGCGATCTGCTCGTGGTCCGTCGCCCGCTGCCCCGAGTCGGAGCCGCGGTCGATGCGCTCGATGTCCGCACCGATGCCGCGCAGCTTCTCGTCGATGCGCCAATACCCGCGGTCGAGGTGGTAGACGCGGTCGATGATCGTCTCCCCCTTGGCGGCCAGGGCCGCCGTCACCAGGCAGGCGGAGGCGCGGAGGTCGGTGGCCATCACCTGGGCTCCGTTGAGGGGCGTGTAGCCGCGCACCGTAGCGACCCGTCCGTCGATCTTGATGTTCGCGCCCATGCGCTGGAGCTCGGCCACGTGCATGTAGCGGTTCTCGAAGATCGATTCCGTGATCGTGCTGACCCCGTTGGCCATGGTCATGAGGGCCATGTACTGCGCCTGCATGTCCGTGGGGAAGCCGGGATGCGGGTTGGTGGTCACGTCGGACGGCTTGACCGTCCGCGGCGCGCGCACACGCAGGTTGTCCGGGCCCTCTTCGATGCGGACGCCGGTCTCGCGGAACTTGTCGAGGACCGGCCGCAGGTGGCCCGGATTGCAGTTGCGGATCTCGATGTCGCCCCCCGCCATGGCCACTGCGGCGACGAACGTGCCCGTTTCGATGCGGTCGGGGATGACGGTGTGCTCGGCGCCATGCAGGCGGTCCACGCCTTCGATGCGGATGTTGGACCCGCCCGCGCCCTGGATGCGCGCGCCCATCTTCACGAGCAGATCGGCCAGGTCGACGATCTCGGGCTCGCAGGCCGCGTTGCGGATGATGGTCTCGCCTTCGGCCAGGGAGGCCGCCATCATGATGTTCTCGGTGCCGGTGACGGTCACGGTGTCGAAGTTGATCTCGGCCCCGTGCAGGCGCTTGGCCTTGGCCTCCACGTAGCCGTGCTCGACCTTGATCTCCGCCCCCATCTTCTCGAGAGCGGTGAGGTGCAGGTCGATGGGGCGGTCGCCGATGGCGCAGCCCCCGGGCAGGGAGACGCGAGCGCGGCCCTCCCGCGCCAGCACGGGGCCGAGCACGAGGACGGAGGCGCGCATGGTCTTGACGAGGTCGTACGTTGCCTCGACCGAAGTCATCTTCGCCGCCTTCAGCTCGACGACGCCTCCGACCTTGATGTCGGTCGCGACCCCCATGGCCGAGAGCACGCGGCCCATGGTGCGGATGTCGCGCACCTCGGGCACGTTGCTGAGGATGACGGGCTGGTCGGTCAGGATCGAGGCGCACACGTCCGGCAGGGAGGCGTTCTTCGCTCCCGAAATGCGGACGGTGCCCTCCAGGGCCTTGCCCCCCACGATTCGGATCTTTTCCATTTCATCCAGTGTAACCAAACAAAAAGCCCCCGGGGGCGGCCGCAGCCGCATCCCCCGGGGGCGCTCCGAACGGCTCGAGGCGGCTACTTCTTCTTCGTCACCTCGCCCTCCACGCCGCTGGTGGCCTTCAGTAGGAATCGCGAGGGTCAGCGCGTGGTCGGCGCTCGGCGCCCGGCCACGACGCGCGCGATCCCCTGCAGGTCGGCGCGCACCGACACGTCGCTCAGCGCGGCGCGCCGCATCGCTTCCGCGATCTGTCGCTCCATGCCCGCGCCGATCTCCACGACGATCCCGCCGCCGGGGCGCAAGAAACCCGCCGCCCGCTCGAGCAGGCGCGCGTAGAGGGAGGCGACGCCCTCGGCCGGCACGAGGGCGAGGCGCGGATCGTGGTCGCGCACCTCCGGTTCGAGCGTGGCCCACTCCTCGGCCGACACGTACGGAGGATTGCTGACGACGAGATCGATCGCGCCCATGTCCGCCCGCATCGGCTCGAGGAGATCCCCCTCATGGAACGTGACCCGTGAATCGAGATGCAGGCGGGCGGCATTGCCGCGCGCCACGAGCAGGGCGGCGGGGGACAGATCGACGGCGTGGATGCGTGCGTCCGGCCTCTCCGCGGCCAGGGAGAGCGCGATGCACCCGCTGCCCGTCCCCACGTCCACCACGAGAGGCGCGGGGCGGTCCCGCACCAGCTCGAGCGCCGTCTCCACCAGCAGCTCCGTCTCCGGACGCGGGATGAGGACGTCGGGCGTGACCATGAAATCGTGCTTCCAGAAGGCCTGATGGCCGGTGAGGTGCTGCAGCGGGCGGCGGCGGGCGCGCTGCGTGACCGCGGCCTCGAAGAGCGCGACGGCGGGGCCGGGGACGGCTTCGGAGCCGCGCGTGATCACGTCGGCGCGCTCCCAGCCGAGCACGTGGCGCAGGAGCAGCTCCGCGTCGAGCCGGGCGGTGGCGATGCCGGCGGCCTCGAGGCGGGCGGCCGCCCCTTCCAGCAGGGAAGAGACGGTGTGGGGAGCGGCCGGCGTTTCCTTGCCGCTCGCCTAGGCCGCGCCCGGCCGCGCCACCTTGAGCTTCTCGGCCTGGGAGTGCGCCACCAGCGAGTTGACGATCTCGCCCAGATCGCCGTCCAGGACTTCCTGGATGCGATGCAGGGTGAGGCCGATGCGGTGGTCGGTCACGCGTCCCTGGGGGAAGTTGTAGGTGCGGATCTTCTCGCTGCGGTCGCCGGAGCCGACCTGGCTCTTGCGCTCGCTCGCGATCTGGCTCTGCTGCTTCTCGAGGGCGACCTCGTAGAGGCGGGCCCGCAGCACCTTCATGGCCTTCTCGCGGTTCTTGATCTGGCTCTTCTCGTCCTGGCAGGAGACGACGGTGTTGGTGGGAAGGTGGGTGATGCGTACGGCGGAATAGGTCGTGTTCACGCTCTGCCCGCCCGGCCCGGACGAGCAGAAGGTGTCGATGCGCAGGTCCTTGGCCTCGATCTTGACGTCGACCTCTTCCGCTTCCGGCAGCACCGCGACCGTGATGGCGGAGGTGTGGATGCGGCCCGAAGCCTCCGTGGCGGGCACGCGCTGCACGCGGTGCACGCCGCTCTCGTAGCGCAGCTTCGAGTAGACGCGGTCCCCTTCGACCATGGCGATGACTTCCTTGATGCCGCCCTGGCCGGCGCGCGTCACGGAGATGACGTCGACCTTCCAGCGCTCGCGCTCCGCGAAGCGCGTGTACATCCGGAAGACCTCGGCTGCGAAGAGGGCCGCTTCCTCGCCGCCCGTGCCCGCGCGGATCTCGAGGAGGACGTTCTTCTCGTCGTTCGGGTCCTTGGGGATGAGCAGCGGGGGGATCTCGGCGTCGAGGGTGTCGCGCTTCGCTTCCAGCGCGCGCAGCTCCTCGTGCGCCATCTCCTTCATTTCGGCATCCGACTCCGCCCGCAGCATCTCCTGGATCTTGGTGATCTCGGCCAGGGCCGCCTTGTAGGCGCGCCAGCGCTCGACGATGGGCGTGATCTCCTTCGATTCGCGGGCCAGGCGCTGGAAGGCGGTCGGATCCCGAGCGATGTCGGAATCCGACATCTGGGCTTCGACCTCGCCGAAGCGCGACTCGATGTCGCGCAGTTTTTGAAACGTTATTGCGTCCATTTTCTCAATTCAGGGGGGTCGTCATCACGGTCGCACCCCTACGCCCTTCGGGCTTCCCGCCCAGCCGCTTGCTCGCGGCAGAGCCGCTCGCTCGCTGCTCGTGGTTCGAAGCCAGGTTCCGTCTGCCCATCAAGCAAAAGCCCCGGGACCTCGCCTGGGCGAGGGACCGGGGCTTCGATGGGCGGGCTACGCCTTGGCCGGTGTGGCCGTCTCCTTCTTCTTGCCCCACTTCCGCGTGAACTTCTCGATCTGGCCCGCGGAATCGATCAGGCGCTGCTTGCCCGTGAAGAACGGGTGGCAGGCCGAGCAGATCTCGAGCCGCAGCTCCTGGCCTTTCGTGGACCGCGTGGTCCAAGTCGTGCCACACGCGCAGTGAACGTTGACGGTGACGTAGTCGGGATGAATGCCTGCCTTCATGACCTCTCCGCCCGGCGAAACGGCCCGCCGGCTGTTGGCTGGCGGCCCCGGGCCCCAGCGGTAACCGCCAATAGTACCAGTTGCGTGCCCCTGCCTCAAGCGGCCGGACGGGTTAGCCTTGCGCATGCGATCCCTTCTCACCGCCTCCAGCCTCGTCGTGTGTCACTTGGCCCTGGCCGCGGCCGCGCAGGCCCAGGCTCCCGCCACCCCCGCCACCGACCACCGCTACGAGGTGACGCTCGTCTTCGGAGCATCCCTCCTCTCCGCGGACGGCGATGCCCAGCAGGCCCTTCCCTTCGACTCCCTGCAGCAGTTCGAGGCCTTCCTCCCGGCGGGTACGCTGCGGCGCCTCCTGCCTTCGTCGATCGAGACCCACGACCACATGGGGGCGAGCTTCCTCCAGGGGTTCCAGATCTCGCGGAGGCTGGCCCGCCGGGGATGGCTCGAAGCGGAGTTCCTGATCGCGCCGGCCCACACCCGGAAACAGTCGACGTCCTTCCGGTGCCCCGCGGAGATCTGCGCTCTTGCCGGGCTGTCGAGCCTGGGGGATGCGCTGGGCGTCGAAGAGCGCGTGACCGCGTACCACTACGGCCTGGGGTTCGCCTACGAGCTGGCGAGGGGCGAAGTGCGGCCGTTCGTCTCCGTCGGTGCGGGCGCCGTCACCTACGACGTGCCCCGGGGCGGAGGGACGTCCTTTGCGTTCGAGTTCGGCGCGGGCGCGCGCCTCTCCTTCAGCGAGCGCATCGGCGGCCGTATCGAAGTGGTGGACCGCGTGATCCCGGACCACTTCCTCAGCGGGACGACCGAACACGACGTGCAGGTGCGCGCGGGCGCCGTGTTCCGCCTGCCCTGAACTTCGTGCCGGCCCGGGGCGGCCTCAGGGTTCGCGCAGCGTGCCGAAGTACCGCTCGCGATACTTCCGCTCGGACTCGACGTCCTCCAGCACGAAGGCGGCATCCGCGAGCTTGAGGAACAGCGAGCCCTGATCGGGCGCGGAGCGCGCCGCCTCCTCGTAGACCTCGCGGGCCTCGCGCGCGTCTCCGAGCTGGAAGGCGGCATCGCCGGCGCGCTCGAGCCAGTCCGCCGTCGTGTGGGCCGCCCCCGGCCGGCGTGCCACCGTCATCGCGAAGTCGCGGGCCTCGCGCCAGCGGCGGTCCCAGAAGAGGGCCGAGTAGTAGCGTTCACCGGCCGCCGCGTCGCCTGCCTCCGCCGCCGGGCGCAGGCCCTCCAGGGCGCCGCCGACGTCGCCGCGGGCGACGGCCAGCCGGGCGGTGACGATCGCGAGAGGCGGATCGTCCGCCCATTCCGAGGCGAGGGCGTCCAGGCGCTCGGTCGCCTCCGCCGCACGCCCGGCGGCGAGGAGGGCGAGCACGGCGCTCAGGCCGTAGATACGGCCTTCCGGCGCGGAGGCGGCCGCGCGCTCGAATCGATCGAGGGCGGTGGTGGCGTCCCCGTTCTCGAGAGCCGCGCAGCCCTCCCGCCACTGCGCGGCCGCGCGGACCACGTGTCCGCGTGCGTCGTCCGCGGGGAGGCGGCCCGCGTCGTCCTGGCTCCCGGACCGGAGGGCGTCTTCGAGCAGGGTGAGCCCCCGCGCCCCCAGCGGGCCGGACCAGCTGACGCCGAAGTCGCGCAGAGAGACCGCGGGCAGGCAGCGTACCTTCTCGTCCTGGGTGCGCCGGAGCTCGGCGAAGGCGTCCACGAACAGCTTGCGGCGGCCGGGCGCGACCAGCGGGGGCACGGCGACCTCGCGGCTGGTCGTGATGGAGACGTCGTCCACGAAGTACGTGACGTCGGAAGCGTCTTCCGTGGGGTCGCTGATGAAGGAGAACACGTCGACGGCGGAGCCGCGCTGGCGGGCCGCGCCGGGCTGGTTGCGCAACGCGACGATGGGCTCCGGCTTGCCTTCTTCGTGGATGGTGAGGTCGTAGGCCCCGGCCTCGACGTCGTAGGCCACGTCGACCTCGTACCAGACGAAGCCGCGCACGGGGGCGAGCTTCTTGGGGATGCTGTCCGAGACGTGGACGAAGCGGCCCTCCCGTGTCGCGAGCCAGAACGCGATGCCGTCCTTGCCCAGGCGGAAGCGCTGCGGCCCGGCCAGGGCGATGTTGAGCTCCTCCTCCGGCCGCGCGGTCAGCAGCGCGAAGTGCGCGAACACGTGGCCGGTGCGCTGCTCGGGGAAGTAGCCCTGGAGCTCCGAGAAGTCGCCGTTGCCCGGCACGTCACGGATCTCGACCGACCGGTACCCGCTGCGCCGGAACACGGTGCTGAGGCCGACGCGTCCGTGGGCGGCGCGGAAGACGGCGAACGTGTCCGGCCCCGTCTCGATCGCGTCGTCGTCGAACCCGTAGCGCACGAGCACGGTGGGGCCGGCCGCCTGGGCGGCGGCGGCGGAGATGGCGGCGAGGGCTAGAGCTGCGAGCGGTATTCGGCCAGCCATTGGCGCCAGGCCTCCACGGCACGGGCGCGCGCCTCGGGAGGTCCCGCGAAGCGGAAGCCCTTGTCCTGGCCGGTCTGGATCTGGAGGACCTGGGCGGCGATGCGCCGCACGTCCGTTTTGGGATCGTCGAGGGCGCGGATGAGGCCTTCGTAGAGGTGGACCTTCTGCGCGGGCGTCAAGTGGACCTGGTCGTAGGCCAGCGCGCAGGCCGCCTTGTCGCGGAAGAGGAGCTGGGCGTCGTTCTGCATGTTGTCGAGGAGGACGTCCACGACCGCGACGTCGCTGCTCACGCGGCCGAGCGCGTATTGCACCGACAGGCGCAGGCCCTGGTTCGGCGTGTGGACGTCTTTCATCAACGCGACCTTCGCTTCTTCGGACTTCCAGCCCAGGCGATAGAACACGGTGGCGACGCGCTGCCGGTGCTCCTCGTCGCCCGCGGCGTAGAGGCGAGCCAGCCGCGGCATCACCGACGGGCCCATGGCCTTGATCGCTTCCAGGTCGTCGGCGGCGACGGCGTCCTCGAGGGTGGTCCCGGCCGAGGCAAAGAGGGCCAGGGAAAAGGCGGCAGCGACGAAGGCCAACGTCCGCAAGGACTTCACGGCACCCGCCTCCAGCTTCGGGAGTCTAGCCGCGGGAGAGGCGAGCCGTCAGTGGCGGCCGTCACGCAGGACGGGATAGAACTGCACGAACACGTTGTCCCGGGCCGCGTGCTGGCGGTGGCACTCGAAGCAGGCGCCGCGCGGGAACGCAGTGGCCGTCGCCTGGCTGCCGTCGCCGAAGGAGTAGTAGGCCCAGCCCTCCGGGAAGCGCGTGGAGTCCTTCACCGCCGCCTCCACTGCGACGCGCCGTCCCTCGAACAGCCCGTGCCGGCTCGGGGCGACCTTCTGCGCGGCCTCGTGCAGCTCGAGCACGAGCACGGTGCCTTCCGGAAACTTCCCCGTGCGGCGGAAGGCCGCGTACGACGTGGGCCGCAGGTAGACGTGATGGAACTCGCCCGGTCCGTCGTCCGCCGCACCCTCCGCGTAGGAGAGGCCGAGGGACGCGCCGACGAACGTCCACTCCTGGTAGCCCTCCGGGCGTCGCAGCGCGCCGCGCGCGTCGTATTCGGGTGCGCCCGTCCCCGCGGGGCCGCCCTCGGGCGCGACCTCGAGCACGCGCGCGCCGTCCGAGCGCGCGCCGAGCAGCGCCACCAGGGCCACGAGGGCGAGCCGCCGCCCCCGGCGGGGTGAAGGGATGGCCACGTCAGGCCTGCGCGCGAAGAGCGGTGAGCGGGCTGACCGCGGTCGCGCGCCGGGCGGGCAGCAGGCAGGCGGCCGCCGCCGCCGCGAGCAGGACGACGGCCGAGCCCGCGTAGCAATACACGTCGGTGGGGCCGACGCCGAAGAGGAGCCCCGACACCAGCCGCGACAGGGCGAGGGCGGCGGCGATCCCGAGGACGAGGCCCACCACGACCGACGTCATCCCGTCGCGCAGGATCATGGTGGTGATCCGTCCGCGATCGGCGCCCAGGGCCATGCGGATCCCGATCTCCTGCGTGCGCTGGCTGACGGAGTACGCGATGAGGCCGCTCAGCCCGGCGGCGGTGATGATCAAGGCGAGCCCCGCGAAGAGGCCGAGCAGGACGGAGACCTGACGCGGCGGAGAGAGCGACTCGCTGCGGATGTCGTCCAGCGTCCGCACGCTCGTGATCGCGGCCTGGGGATCGGCGCGGCGGCCGGCCGCGCGCACCGTCTCCGCGGCGCGGGCCGGATCGTCGAGGGTCCGCACGAACAGCGTGAAGGTGTATCCCGGGAACTCGCGGAAGGGGAGGTACACGGTGTCGGTGTATTCCTCGTCCAGCGCCTGCTGGCGCACGTCGCCCACGACTCCGACGATGGTGCGCCAGGTGCGGCTGCCGTCTGTGGAGATGCGGCGCCCGATCGGGTCTTCGTCCTTCCAGTGGCGCCGGGCCAGGCGTTCGTTGACGATGACGGCGCCCTCGGCCCCGCGGCGGTCGCGGTCCTCGAAGGCGCGACCGCGCAGCACGGGCACTCCGAGGGCGTCGAAATAGGACGGGCTCACCCCGATGAACGTGCCCTTGGGGGGCACGCCCGTGCCGTCGCCGCGGCCCTCGATGCGGAAGGTCCCGTCGTTGCGGAACTGGTTGTTGAGAGGGAAGGTCCAGGCCGCGCCGATGGCGACCACACCCGCGCGCTGGCGTATCTGGTCCTCCATCGAGCGGTTGAAGGCCTCGACCTTGTCGGCCTGGATGCGGTGCTCCGCATCCCCGTAGGTCGTGAAGTTGAGGTTCACGCGCGCGGAGAGCACGTGCTCGCCGTGGAAGCCGGTGTCCACGTGGCGCAGGTTCAGGAACGTGCGCAGGGCGAGGGAGGCGCCGATGAGGAGCACGAAGGACAGGGCGAGCTGCCAGGCCACGAGGCCCGTCCGCATCCGGTGCTTGCGCCGGTCGCCCGTGCTCCGGCCGTTCTCCGCGACCAGCGTCTCCGCGATGCGGTCGCGGCCGGGCAGGCCGGGCAGCACGCCCGCCAGTATCCCCGTCAGCACCGAGGTCACGAGCGTGAAGAGCAGGACGGAGCCGTCGATCTGCACCTCGCCCGCGCGCGGAGTGAGGCGGGCGGCGAAGGTGGTGAGCACCCCGCGGGCGGCGAAGGCCAGGGCCAGGCCCAGGACCCCGCCGGCCAGGGCCACGATCGTGCTCTCGGTCAGGAGCTGCCGCAGCAGGCGCGCGCGGCCCGCGCCGAGGGCGGAGCGGATGGCCAGCTCGCGGCTGCGCTCCAGCAGGCGGGCCAGGGTGAGGTTGGCCACGTTCGCGCAGGCGATGAGCAGCACGAGGCCGACCGTCGCCAGCAGGACCAGGAAGAGCGGCCGGGCGCCGCGCACGAGGTCTTCCTTGAGGAGGCTGAGCTGCACGTGCGGCTGCGCTTCGCGCGGGAACGCGTCCGGGTAGGAGGCGCGCAGGCGCCGGGAGACCGCGTCCACGTCCGCCTGGGCCTGGGCCACGGACACGCCGGGAGCCACGCGCCCGAACGCGCTGAGGAGCCGACCCTGCCGGTTGTCGACCAGGCGGGCGCGGAAGGGACAGGCCGTCGCCGGCATGTAGACGTCGTTCTCCTGCGGGTACTGCGGGATCGGCGGCAGCACCCCGACCACGGTGTGCACGCGGTCGTTCATCTCGAAACGCCGGCCCACGATCGAGACGTCGCCGCCCAGCGCACGCCAGTACTCGTGGCTGAGGATGAGGACGGCGTCCGCGCCCTCCGTCTCGTCGTCCGCGCGGAAGGAGCGGCCGAGGGCCGGCCGCACCTCGAGCACGTCGAAGAAGTTCCAGGACACGACGCCCGCGCGCACGCGACGCGGATCGCCGCCGCCCAGGAGCGTGAAGTCCATGGAGTGGTACTCGACGAAGCCGTCGAGGGTCCGGGCCATGCTGCGGTAGTCCTTCACTTCGAGCGGAGAGAACCCGAGGTCGGGCTGGCCCGCGTCTGTGTCCGGCTGTCTCACGACCACGAGCTGTTCGCCCCGCGCGTAGGGAAGGGGCTTGAGCAGCACGCCGTTCACGAGGCTGAAGACCGCCGTGTTGGCGCCGATGCCCAGGCCCAGAGTGACGACGACCGCCGCCGTGAACCCGGGGCTGCGGCGCAGCCCACGCAGGCCGTAGCGGACGTCCTGGCCCAGGACCTCGAGGAAGCGGCCGGCCCACGACTCCCGGCAGTCCTCCTTGGCCTGGTCCACGCCGCCGAAGGTGACGAGGGCGGCTCGCCGCGCCTCTTCCGGGCTCAGGCCGCGGCGGACGTTGGCCTCCGTCTCGAGCTCGAGGTGGTGGCGGACCTCGGCCTCGAGCTCCGTCTCCCGGCGTATTTGCGCGAACGGAGCGCGCAGCGCGCGCCAGGCCTTCGCCAAGAGCTTCATGGCTCCTCCCCGCCAACCAGCACGCTGGTGGCCGCAGTGCGTCTCACGCCGTCTGCAGGATGCGACCGACGGCCTCGGCCAGGCGCTTCCAGTTCTCCGTCTCCGCCTCGAGCTGCCGCTGGCCCGCGCGGGTCAAGCGGTAGAACTTCGCCTTGCGGTTGTTCTCGGAGGCGCCCCACTCGGCCGCGATCCAGCCCTCTTCCTCCAGCCGGTGCAGGGCCGGGTAGAGAGAGCCCTGGTTCACCCGCAACACGTCCTGCGAGACCTGCTGGATGCGCTGGGCGATCCCCCAGCCGTGCATGGCGCCCGGAACGAGCGTTTTGAGAATCAGGACGTCCAGAGTGCCTTGCAGCAGATCCGTGTTCGATTTGGTCAACGAGTCTCCCCCTAGATGATCGACAGGAGAATAGGCCCGCTCCTGTAGGATGTCAAGGGGGCGCAGCGGAGACAGGCCAAGAGACGGCAAGAGATGGCCGCCGACCTGGCCAGAACCTCTATTTTGTTAATCGGATCGATCGGCCTGGGTCAGCAGATTAGAGGTTGTGGCCTGGTCGGCCTGTCATCCTCGGTCGGCTTCTCCTACGCGGTAGCGGGAACGCGCGATGGCGCCGCGGCGGCATTGCCAGGCTGAGCCGGGCGGCGTTCTCCGACTTGCTGTCTCCACATCGCGTAATACAGCCCTTTTTCCTGCAACAGCTCTTCGTGCTTGCCGCTCTCGACCACGTGTCCCCGCTCCAGCACGTAGATCCGATCCGCGTGCATGACCGTCGACAGTCGATGCGCGATCAGTATGGTGATCGCATCGCCCGTCGCGGCCACTTCTCGGATGGTCTGCGCGATGTCTTCCTCGGTGAGCGAATCGAGCGATGACGTCGCTTCGTCGAAGACGAGGAGATGGGGGCTGCGCAGCAGGGCCCGCGCGATGGCCAGGCGCTGGCGCTCGCCGCCGGAGACCTTGACCCCGCCCTCGCCGATGACGGTGTCGAGCCCGCGCGAGGCCCGCGCGAGCAGCGACTGGCAGGCGGCCTGGTTCAGCACCTCCAGGATCTCCGCGTCCGTGGCCTCGGGCCGGACGAACACGAGGTTCTCGCGGATGGTCCCGGAGAAGAGCTGCGTGTCCTGGGTGACGAGGCCGAGCCGCTCGCGCAGGCGGTCGAGGTCTACGACGTCCTCGGGGTGCCCGTTGTAGAGGATCTTCCCCGTCTGCGGGTGGTAGAGCCCGACCAGCAGCTTGACCAGCGTCGTCTTGCCCGCGCCGGACGGGCCGACGAAGGCGATCGTCTCCCCGCGGCGCACGGAGAAGCTCACGTTCTCCAGCGCGGGCCCGGACGCGGTGAGATGGCTGAAGCTCACGGAGTCGAACCCGAGGTCGCGCAGGGGATCGACTACGACCGGCTGCGCGGGCCGCTTCTCCGCGGGGATGGCCAGGATGGCCTCATATTGACCGAGGCTCGCCTCCGTCTCCCGGAAGATCGCGATCACGTCGCCCACCTGCTGCAGCGGCCCGAAGATGAAGAAGGAGTAGATCCAGAGGGAGAAGAACTGGCCGACGGAGATCCGCTGCGTGTAGATGAGGTAGAGCATCAGGCCGAGGATCGACGTGCGCAGGGCGTTGACGGCCGTGCCCTGGATGAAGCTGAGGCTGCGCAGGTAGCGCACCTTGCGCAGCTCCAGGGCCAGGATCTTGTCGGTGGTGGCGTTGAGGCGGCGCACTTCCTGGGCGGCCAGCCCGAGGCTCTTCACGAGCTCGATGTTGCGCAAGGACTCCGTGGTGGAGCCGGCCAGGGCCGCCGTCTCCTTCACGATCGCGGACTGCACGGTCTTGATCTTCTTGCTGAGGGTCGAGCTGAGCAGGGCCAGCGCGGGGACGCAGAAGAAGTAGGCGGGGGCGATGATCCAGTGGACGCTCAGCGCGTAGACGGTCACGAAGACGATGCCCACCAGCGTGGTGAACAGGATGTCGATGGAGGCCTTGATCAGCCGCTCGACGTCCGTGCGGACCTTCTGGAGCTTGCCCAGGGTCTCCCCGCTGCGCTGGTCCTCGAAGACCTGGTAGGGCACGGCCAGGGTGTGGCGGATGCCGTCCGCGTAGAGCTGAGCGCCCAGGCGCTGCGTGATGACGCTGATGAAGTAGTCCTGGAAGTTCTTGGCCACGCGCGAGACGAAGGCCACGCCCACCGCGGCCAGGAGCAGGAGACCTGCTCCGCGGATGAACGCCCCCGTGGAGTACTCACGGAAGCGCATGGCGTAGCTGTCGATGACGTGGCGGAAAATGAGGGGGTCGAGCAGCGAGAAGACCTGGTTCACCGCGGCCAGGACCAGGGCCAGCGCCACCAGGCCCAGGTACTGCCGCAGGTAGGACCAGAGCAGCTTCATCGTGGAAAGGGCGCGAACAGCTGCGGCGCGGCGGTCGAGGTCGGCGTCGCCTTGCCGTGGGCGATGCCCTCGAAGAACGTCTGGGAGATGAGCCGGTACCCGGCGTCGTTCGGATGGACGTGGTCGGAGAAGAACCGGCTCAGGTCACCACCCTGGTTCAGGAAGGCCTTCTCCACGTCCACCAGGAAGGCGCCCTGCTGGAGCGCCATCGGGCGCACGAGGTTGTTCACGTCCGCCACCCACTTGTTGCGGCTCTCCGGGTTCATGGTCGGGTTCGCCGGGGGGATGGTGGCGAGGAACGGCAGGCTACGGAACAGCTTCACGTTCGTCACGATCAAGCGCAGGTTGTCGACGGTGTGGCAGTTCGGGTTGTCCTGGCACTCCGGCGCGTTCCAGTCGTTGGTCCCGTAGAGGATCAGCGTGTACGCGGGACGGCTGTTGAGGTTGCGCCGGACGCGCTCCACGCCCTCGAAGCTGTTGGTGGAGTCCGCGCCACGGTTGTTCACGAAGGCGCCGCCGAAGTGCTGGGCGAGCCGGGTCTGCAGGTCCGCCGGATAGCCGCCGGCCGTCCCTCCGTCGCCGCGGGTGATGCTGTCGCCGAACGCCATGTAGGTGTTCGTCTGGTTGTTGTCGATGGGCAGTGTGAGGGGGATCATCACCTGCCCGCCGTCGGGGAGGGCGACCTGTACCGTGGTCGAAAGCTGTCCGAGCGCGTAGAACGGGGGCAGGGTGTCCGCCCGCAAAGTGACCGACTGCGTGCCGGCGGGGACGCCGGTGACCACCGCGCGTCCCGTCGTCTTCTCCGACCGCGCCGTGCGCCCGCCGATGCTCACCTCGACGTCGGGGATGCGGATGCCTTCGTCGGTGTCCGCGCGTCCGTTCTGGTTCTCGTCGTAGAAGAGCGTGGCCACCACGGTGGCGCCGGGGACGGTGGACGGACTCGGCTGGGGAGTGGGGCCGGACGGCGACCCTCCGCCCCCGCAGGCAGAGAGGCTTACAGCGAGAGCGGCGCAGAGGGCGTAGAGGATTCTATTCATGGCAAACGAGCTATCTTACACGTCCTCCGCCCGCCTTGGGACCGGCGCCTGTAACGCCGGGCCCTTTCGCGCGTCCCGCGTCACACTCCTTCCGCTCTTGACCTCGGCCGTGGACAGGGCGGCCGCGCTGCGCGCGCGTTTCCCTGCGAATGACCGCACTTACGCGTGGCCCGTCGGTTGCAATTCTCCCGGGCCGGGAGCGGGCAAGCCATGGGGATCTGGGGCTCGAAGGTGGTGGCGGTGGACGACGACCTGGACACGCTCGAGCTGGTACGGGCCATCCTGCGCGCGCGGGGCGCGTACGTCGTCGGAGTGAGCGCACCGGGCGAGGCGCTGTCGACGGTGGTCGGCGTCATGCCCGACGTCCTCCTCATCGACATCGCGATGCCGGGCGAAGACGGCCTCGCGCTCATCCGGAAGGTGCGCACGCTCTCGCCGGAGAAGGGCGGGCGGATTCCCGCGGCCACGCTCACCGCCTGCCCGTGCCTTCCGGAGCGTCTCGCGGAGTGGCGGCGCGCCGGCTTCCAGCGGCACGTGCCGAAGCCGTTCCCGCCGGACGATCTCGTCGCGATCGTCGACGAGCTCGCGGGGCGCGTGGTGGAGCGGCGCACGAACACGCTCGAGCCGACGGCCCTGCCCCTCGACGTCCGGCGCGAGCGGCGCCGCGAGTGGCGCGACGTGCCGACCTGCTGAGCCCGACCAAGGCGTTGAACGCCGCACATTAGGCAACCTTTCACAGCCAGGGCTCGTCTTAGAGAGCGGAGGTTGTGAATGGGCCGACTCATTGCCGTAATCGCTCTCGCGGGCGCCGCCGCCTTCGCCGCTCGTCCGTCATCCAACGCACACTCACATGCAGCCGCTGCCGCCGGGACTCCGGTGGCCGTCGAGCGCACCAAGGACGCCGCCGTCTTCGCCCGGGCGGAGAAGGACCTCGCGCGCCGTCAAGCCGAGCTGGGACTGGTCGGGGCCGCGCCGTTGTTCGGGGCCGAGGGTCTGCCGAAGCCGACGCGCTGACCAGGCCGCGTGCCCGCGGCTATTGCACCGCGGGGAGGAAGCCGAGCGGGCGCGTGCGTTCCCCTTCGGCGGAACGCAGGCGTGGCCTCAGCGCTTGCGAGCCTTGTTGCCCGATGCGCTGTCGCCGCCGGGCGGCCGGTCTTCCGCATCGATGGCCCGGAGCGCGTTGAGCGCTTCCTCGTTGCGCGGCGAGAGCTGGAGCGCCTTGCGGTACATGGCGGCCGCGCGGGCGCGAAGCTGGGCTCCGCGGTACAGCTCGCCCAGCACGAGATAGGGCTCGGGCGCGTCCGGCGCCTCGCGCACCACCTCTCCCAGCACCTCTTCCGCGCGGTGCCGCCACTTCGGGTTCTTCATGTACGCGCGCGCGAGCATCACGCGCGCGCGGCGGCCCGCAGTCGCCTCCAGCCTCGGAATCGCTTCTTCGAGGAGCTGGATGGCGTCCCAGTACTTCTCCTCGCCCATGAGGCGCTGCGCCTTCGCGAAGTCCTGCGCCGCCATCTTCTCGTCGAGCGCGGGATCGGGCCGCCGGGGCGGAGGCGCCGCGGCCGCGGAAGGCTCGGGCCGGGGGACGCCGAGGCGCGGCGGGAACGCGGTCTCGTAACGCTTCCGCGACGTCGGGTTGCGGAGGGTCTCGTAGGCCTCGCCCAGGCGGATGAAGACGGCGCTGCGCTTGTCGCGCAGGTCTTCGAGGGACGGGTCGAGCGACGCGTCCGGGTGGTACGGGCGGGCCAGGCGGAAGTAGGCGTCCTTGACCTCGTCCGCGGTCGCGCTGCGGGAGATGCCCAGGATCTCGAAGTGGTCCTTCGAGCGCATGCCGTCGTGCAGCTCCTGGATCTCGCGCCGCCGCGCGTCCGCCATCGCGCGCCGCCCCGCCTCCGAGGGCGCCGCATCCGTCTTGGGCGCCGGAGGCGGTGAGGGCGTGGCGGCGGCGGCCGGAGGGGTAGCCGGAGCATTGGCCGGCGCTGCGGCGGGAGCGGGAGGTGGCGGGGCCGGGGCCGGCGGAGGCGGGCCGGTCGGCGGGGCCTTGTGGGAGGCGGTGCCGGGACTGGAGGCGGGCTCCGCGATCCGCACTCCCGTGCGCGGGCGCGGAACGGGGGCGCGATACTCCACGGCGCCCGTGCACAGGAGCGCGAAGAGGCTGCGTTCCGTGTCCTCGGCCGGGAGGGGCGTGAGGTGGAAGACCTCGCGCGCGGTCAAGGTGCCGTCGACGCGGGAGAGGACGAACCCGTCGGTGGGCGTCAAGGTGAGCTTCTGTGCACCCAGGACGGGATGGGACGCGGGCGCGATCACGCGATCGATGTTCCCCAGCACGGCCGTCACCACCGCCGGCTCCTGGATTCGGCGCGCCGCCTCCAGGATCATCTCGCCGGGAGCGACGCGCGACTGCAGCTCCGTTTCCAGGAATGAGTCCTCGCCCAGCTCCTCGAACGAGAACTTCATGTCCGGCATCTCGGTGACGTTGAAGAGCACCTCGCGCACGTGCAGCTTGATCGAGCTCTCGAGCTCGCCCTTGGGCATGAGGCCCATGGAGTCGAGCACGGTGCCGAGCTTCTTGCGCTCGGCGAGCACGACCGTGCGCGCCTTCTCGAGGTCGTCCTGGGTGAGGAGACCGTAGCGGACGAGGACGTCGCCGAGGTGCTCGCCCTCCACGTCGCTCGTCGCGTGGAGGATCTGGCCCTTCAGGAAACGCAGGCTCCGCCACTCCTTGGCCCGCGTGAAGTGGAGATGGCCCGTGCGGCCCCCGACGTAGATGTCGCGGATGAGCTGGAAGAGGGGGCTGGGGTCGACGATGGTCCGACGGTCATCGATGATGGCGGGCACCGGCGGAGGCAGCGCCGAGGTCGGCGGCACCTCCTCCTGCACACGCGCCGGGATCGGCGCGGCCGGGACGGCGGGAAGCGGGACCACCACGGCCGTTGGCCGCATTCCCGGGGCCATGATGAAGGGGCGCAGCGCGTCCGCGAACTCGCTCGCACTCTGGTAGCGTGCGGCCGCGTCCTTGGCCAGGGCCTTGCCGAGGATGGGGATGAGCGCGCGGTACTCCGGGGTGAAGGGGAAGTCGAAGGCGGGATCTTCGTGGGTGATCTTGTAGAAGATCGCCATGATCCCGTCGGCGTGGAACGGACGCGACCCGCGCACGAGCTCGTAGAGCATCGCGCCCGCGCTGAAGACGTCGCTGCGTCCGTCCACGACCTCTCCCCGGACCTGCTCCGGCGACATGTATTCGGCGGTGCCCACCACCATCCCGGTGCCCGTGATGTTGCCCATGGCAAAGCGGGCCACGCCGAAGTCCATGATCTTGACCCCGCCCTCGTTGGTGAGGAAGACGTTGGCGGGCTTGATGTCACGGTGCACGATCCCGACCTTGTGCGCGTGGGCCAGGCCTTCGAGCACGGAGACCACGATCGAGACCTTGCGCTCCAGGCTGAGGGGCGGGGTGGCCCGCATCATGTGGAAGAGGTCGTTGCCGCTGAGGAACTCCATCGCGATGTAGGGCGAGCCGTCGGCGTGGTAGCCGAGGTCGAACACCGTCACCACGTTCGGATGCATCATGCGCGCGACCGCGCGCGCCTCGCGCTCGAAGCGGTGCTTCTGCTCCGGATCGCGCGCGATCTGGGCCAGCATCACCTTGAGGGCGACGTCCCGCTCGAGGAGCGGATCGCGGGCGTGGTACACGACCCCCATGGCCCCTGATCCAAGTCGGCCCAGGATCTCGTACTTGCCGACACGAGGGGGAAAGTCCGGGGCAACGGCCTCCGGTTGCGGCTCCGGCGAGACTTCCTCGGGATCCGAGCTCAAGCCAATGGATTCAACGGAGGGCCGCAGGCATTAGAGGCTAGAGCCCAGGGGGTGTCAAGGAAGCCGGACACGCCGGGCGCCTTCCGGACGCCCGGCGCGGGTGCGTCCTACTGTTGTTTCACCTTCTTGTGGGTCTTGCGGTCGTATACGGTGCCGCCCGCCCCTCCGACCAGCCCTCCGATGAGGGCGCCTTTCTTTCCGCCTACCAGGGCGCCGATGCCGGCGCCACCGACGGCCGAGCCGCCGATGATCATCGCGCTGTGCTTCTTGGAACGCTTGTGCACGTAATACCGCGGACGAGCGGCGGCACTGGTGCGATAGACGACGCGGTCGCGATAGACGACGCGCTCGCGCACGGGGGCAGCGGCGACGGGAACGGCGGCGGTGCCCGCGGGAGCGGCGGCCGCGGGATCGATATAAGTGCCGGGTCCGGCGGGGGCCGGTGCGATGAGTGCGGGCTGCGAAGCCCGGGCGGTGGAGGAATAGTAGGCCACCGCTCCGAGGCCGGCCAGGGCGAGCACGCCCGCGCCGATGGCAGCGTTGCGTGGAATCATGGCTTCTCCTTGGCGCAAGGGGACGGGCACGCCCCGCCCCTCAGTCGTCCCAGGAGCAAGACCGGTGCCAGGTACTGGAATCAGCGGGACTCGAAAGTGAGCGACATCAATGTCCCGTCGGGTCCATCGGGAGACCGGTCCGGAACCGGGCGGTAGCGCGCGGTGACCGGCTCGCCCTGCGCCCCGCACGTGAACGTCGTCTCCATCTCGCTGCCGTCCCGGCGGTAGAGGAAGACGCCGGTTGCGGATGGCGCCTCCAGGCGCAATGGCGTGCCGCCTCCGGCCACCACGAAGCGCAACACCCCACGGGGCCGGCAGTCGAGCGCGAGCAGCTTTCCCTTCACCTCGGCCGTACCCGCGGTGAACATCTCCAGCCTGGAGAGGAGGTGCTGGCTGAGGAAGCGGTTCACGTCGTCGCGGGCCAGCGCGCCCGTACGCAGGAGCGTGGCCCGCGCGGCCGTGAGGTCGTTCTTGCGCGCGTACAGGGAGGCCAGGGTGAGGCCCAGGTCCGCGCGCGTGGGATCGCGGGCGAGCACGGCCGAGACCTGCGCGATGCGCACGTCGTAGGGTTGCGGGCGCAGGCGGGCCAGCAGCTCGCACGCGTCCGCGAGCTGCGGATCCAGCGTGAGGGCCCGCTCCAGGGACGCCACCACCTCCGCTTCGCGTGACGCGGAGAGCACCTCGCCCCGGGCCGAGGTCTCGCGCACGAGCATCTCCGCATAACGGAATACCGCGACCGCGTCCGTGGGATCGGCGGCGAGAGCGAGGGCGACCTCACGTCGTGCCTCCTCCCAACGTCCCTCACGCACGGCGATGTGGCTGAGGGCGGCGTGCGCGGGCCCGAAGCGTGCATCCGTCGCGATCGCGCGCTCGAGACGCCGCCGCGCTTCCGCGAGCCGTCCCGCGTGCAGGAGGAGATCGCCGAGCCGGAACTCCACCTCCGCGCGGGGCGGGGTGGCGATCTCGACGGTGATGTCGGCATCGAGCCCCTCGATCTCGAAGTGGCCGATGGGGAGCGGCGCCGCGACGTAGGCGGCAAGGAGGTCCTCCGCCGTGTCGACGCCCGCTCCGAAGGCGGAGCCGAACGCGCGCGCCGGTTCGACGCCGGCGGAGACCGCGGAGAGGAACACCTGCAGGTCGGCCGATCGCGTGGCGCCGCGGCCGAGGAGGGCCCAATGTGCGAGCGCCCACGACTCCGCGTAGAAGATCCCGCGCTCGTCGCCCTCGTTGTAGAGAGGGGAGGTGTAGTCGAGCTCGATCAGACGGGCCAGGGGCAAGCGCTTCTCGCGCTTGAGGCGCCGGAGATGTTCGGGAGCGGGGCGGCCCACGAGCGCCTCCGCGTCGCCGGCCGTCCAGCGGGCGAACACCTCCGCCAGTCCCTCGGCCAGCCACAACGGCTGTGCGCTCAGGGTTCGGTTCAGGAGGACGTGGGCATATTCGTGGGAGAGGGTCTCGCTCGCCTCCCGCGCATCGGCACCGAGGCTGGCCGCGATGTAGTCGCGGTCGGAGCCGGCCTGGAAGTAGCCCTCGACCTCCTGGGATCGGCCGCGATAGAGAGGCCGGAAAGGCGCGAAGGAGTCCTGGTCGCGGAAGGCGACGACCATGGTCGGGGGGTCGACGCGGCCGGGGCCGCGGCCGACGACGGCGGCCAGCACCCGCCGGAACCGCTCGAGGGACACGGCGACGCCGCGGGCGCGCTCCGGAGGGGCGTCGCTGAGCACCTCGAAGTGCGCGGAGCGGACGCGCACCCAGTCTTCGGCGGGCGCGGCGGACGCCGGGACGAGAACGTAGAGAAGGAGGAAAAGACAACGGCGAACGCGGTCGGCCTGGTTAACAGACAAGAGGTTGTGGCCTGATCGGCGGTCAGCTTTTGACCGCTACAACTGCCCTATCCCGCCGACATCGAGTCCAGGAATTCCTTGTTCGACTTCGTCTTGGCCAGGCGCTCCAGCATCAGCTCCATGGCTTCGACGGGCGAGAGCGAGTTGAGCACCTTGCGCAGGACCCAGATGCGGTTCAGCTCGTCCTTCGGCAGCAGCAGCTCTTCCTTGCGCGTGCCGCTGCGGTTCATGTCGACGCCCGGGAACACGCGCTTGTCGATCATCTTGCGGTCGAGCACGATCTCGCTGTTGCCCGTCCCCTTGAACTCCTCGAAGATCACGTCGTCCATGCGCGACCCCGTCTCCACGAGCGCGGTCGCGATGATGGTGAGGGAGCCGCCGTCCTCGATGTTGCGGGCGGCCCCGAAGAAGCGCTTGGGCCGCTGCAGCGCGTTGGAGTCCACGCCCCCGGAAAGCACCTTACCCGAGGGCGGCACGATCGCGTTGTAGGCGCGGGCCAGGCGCGTGATCGAGTCGAGCAGGATCACCACGTCGCGCTTGTGCTCGACCAGCCGCTTGGCCTTCTCGATCACCATCTCCGCGACCTGCACGTGGCGCGTGCCCGGCTCGTCGAAGGTGGAGCTGATCACCTCGCCCTTGACCGAGCGCTGCATGTCCGTGACTTCTTCCGGCCGCTCGTCGATGAGCAGCACGATGAGCGTGATCTCCGGATGATTGGCCGCGATCGAGTTGGCGATGTTCTGCAGGATCATCGTCTTCCCGGTGCGGGGGGCGGCCACGATCAGGCCGCGCTGTCCCTTGCCCAGCGGGGTCATCATGTCGAGCACGCGCGCGGTGAGGTTGTCCGGCCCCGTCTCCAGCCGGATGCGCTCGCTGGGGTAGAGCGGCGTCAGGTTGTCGAAGAGGACCTTGTCCTTGGCTGCGTCCGGCGGCTCGAAGTTGATGGCCTCGACCTTGATGAGGGCGAAATAGCGCTCGCCTTCCTTGGGCGGGCGCACCTGGCCGCTCACGGTGTCGCCCGTGCGCAGGTCGAACTTGCGGATCTGCGACGGCGAGACGTAGATGTCGTCGGGACCGGGCAGGTAGTTCGATTCCGGCGCGCGCAGGAAGCCGTAGCCGTCGGGCAGGCACTCCAGCACGCCCTCCGCGAAGAGCAGCCCGCTCTTCTCGGTCTGGCTCTGCAGGATGCGGAAGATGAGGTCGTGCTTCTTCATCCCCGCCGCGCCCTCCACGCCCAGCTCGCGGGCCATGGCGTTGAGGGCCTGGATGTTCATCTCCTTCAGCTGGGAGAGGTCGAGCGTGCGGCCGCGGCCTTCGCCTCCCCGCTCTTCCGCGCGCGCGGCGGCGGCGGCCTCTTCTTCGGCCGCGACCTCGACGATGCGGTCCACGCGCTCGCGCTCCCCGCGATCGTGGCGAGGTCCGGAATCGCTCCGGTTGCCGCCGCCGTTGCCGCGGTCGCGGTTGCCGTCGTGCCGGTCCCCGCGGTCACGGCCTCGGTCGCGCCCTTCGTGGCCGCGGCCGCCACGCCCTTCTTGCCGGTCCGGGCGCGGACCGCGCTCTTGGCGCTCCGGCCTCGGCGGCTCCGCGCGGTCGGTCCGCTCCGTGCGCTCGGGCCGTCCCCCGCCATCGGGCCGTCCGCCGCCGTCGGGCCGGGTCTCGGCGGCGGTTTCGGAACGCGCTTCCACCCGCGCTTCCGGCCGCTCCGGCGCCCGCTCCACGGGGGGGAGGACCGGCGCTTCCGCCCGTTCCTCCACGGCCGTGCGCTCGGCGGGCGCGTCCGCCGCCTTCTCGTCCTGCTTGACCTGCTCGTCGGTGTCCGGCATGTGTGATCAGCCTTTCCGTTGCCGTGAATGCTCGCGGTGTTCGGCCGCCGCGCCCCGGATCGCGGCCCACAAGGTGTCGATGCCCGTCCCGTCGCGCCCGCTCACGGCGATGACGTCTCGCCCGCGAGGGCCATTCCACTTGCGCAGCGACGCGATGCGCCGCGCCCGCTCGCTGCCGCCCAGCTTGTCCGCCTTGTTGGCGGCCAGCACGTAGGGCAGCCGCCGGTCCTCCAGGTACGCCCGCAACATCTCGTCTCCCTCCATCGGCTCGTGGCGCGCGTCGACGAGGAACACGCACAACGCCAGGGGGTCACGGTTGTCCAGGTACGACACCACCAGGCGCTCCCAGCCCTGCCTCACCGCCTCCGGGACTCTGGCGTATCCGTATCCAGGGAGATCGGCGAAGTAGAGCTCGTGGCCCGCCTGGAAGAAATTCACCATCTGCGTCCGCCCTGGCGTCGAAGAGACCCGGGCCAGTCCCTTCGCCCCCGCCAGCGCGTTCAGCACGCTGCTCTTGCCGACGTTCGAACGGCCCAGAAACGCCACCTCGGGCAGCCCGTCACGGGGAAACTGCGCGCGGGATGCGGCGCTCCCCACGAAGCTGACCGGGAGAGGTTTCAGTGCGTCAGGCCGTCACGGACGTCGCCCATCTCCGGAGCCGGTTCCACCGTCTCCTGCTGGGCCGGAGCGGCGGGCGGCACCAGGGCGATCTTGAAGGCCTCGTCCACGTGCTCCACCAGCTCCACCGTCAACGCCCCAAGTACGTTCGTCGGGATGTCCGACAGGTCCTTCTCGTTCTCGCGCGGCAGGATGATCGTGGTGATCCCGATGCGGTGCGCGGCCAGGAGCTTCTCCTTGACCCCGCCGATGGGGAACACCTTGCCGCGCAGGGTGATCTCGCCCGTCATGGCCACGTCGCGCCGCACGGGCAGCTTGGTGAGGGCCGACACCAGGGCGGTCGCGATGGTGATCCCGGCCGAAGGCCCGTCCTTGGGGATGGCGCCCTCCGGCACGTGGATGTGGATGTCGATCTTGCGGTTGAATCCGGGCGCGAGACCGAGCTTCTCCGCCCGCGAGCGCACGTAGGAGAGGGCGGCGTGGGCCGACTCCTGCATGACGTCCCCGAGCTTCCCGGTGAGCCGCACCGCGCCCTTGCCGGGCATCAGCGTGACCTCGATGGGCAGGATCTCTCCGCCGACCTCCGTCCAGGCCAGACCGGTGGCCATGCCGATCTCGTTGACCTCTTCCTGGCGCGACTTCCGGTAGCGCGGGATGCCCAGGTAATCGGTGACGTTGTCGGGCGTGATCGTCTCGTGGAAGTCCTTGCCGTCCAGGACGACCTTGCGCGCGACCTTGCGGAACACGGAGGAGATCTCGCGCTCCATGTTGCGCACGCCCGCTTCCCGCGTGTAGCGCCGGATGATCTCCTGCAGCGCCTCGTCCGTGAAGTCGATGTTCCTGTCCTCGAGGCCGTGCGACTTGATCTGCTTGGCCACGAGGTGGCGCTTGGCGATCTCGACCTTCTCCGGCTCCGTGTAGCCGGGCAGGCGCAGCACCTCCATGCGGTCCTGCAGGGGCTGCGGGATCGTGTGCATCACGTTCGCGGTGGCGATGAAGAAGACGGACGAGAGGTCGAACTCGACGTCGATGTAATGGTCGGTGAAGGAGTGGTTCTGCTCGGGATCGAGGACTTCGAGCAGCGCCGCCGACGGGTCCCCGCGGAAGTCCATCGACATCTTGTCCACTTCGTCGAGGAGGAAGACGGGGTTCTTGGCCCCCGCCTTCTTCATCATCTGGATGATCTGGCCGGGGAAGGCGCCGATGTACGTGCGGCGATGGCCCCGGATCTCGGCTTCGTCCCGCACCCCGCCCAGCGACATGCGCACGAACTTGCGGTTCGTGCAGCGGGCGATGGAGCGGGCGAGCGAGGTCTTGCCCACGCCGGGAGGGCCGACCAGGCAGAGGATCGGTCCCTTGGGCTTGTTCACGAGCTGGCGCACGGCCAGGAACTCGACGATGCGCTCCTTGACCTTCTCCAGCCCGTAGTGGTCCTCGTTGAGGATCCGCTCCGCGGCCAGGAGGTCCTTGCGCTCGCGCGTGCGCTTGCTCCAGGGCACCGCGATGAGCCAGTCGAGGTAGTTCCGGGAGACGGTGGCCTCCGCGGACATGGGCGGCATGGCCTCCAGGCGCTTCAGCTCCTGGAGAGCACGGTCCTCCGCCTCCTTGGGCATCTTGGCCATCTCGATCTTCTTGCGGAGCTCGTCCACCTCGTTGAGGCGGTCGTCCTTGCGGCCCAGCTCCTTCTGGATGGCCTTCATCTTCTCGTTGAGGTAGTACTCCTTCTGCGCGCGCTCCATCTGCTTCTTGACGCGGCCCTGGATGCGCTTGTCGACCTGGAGCTTCTCGACCTCCGCTTCCAGGATGGAGTGGATGCGGGTGAGCCGTTCCTGGGGTGAGAAGATCTCGAGGAGGTTCTGCTTCTCCTCGACGCCCACGACGAGGTGGGAGGCGATCGTATCCGCGAGCTTCCCCGGGTCCTCGACCCGCACCGCGGCCAGCATGGCGTCGTAGTGCAGGTTGTTGGAGAGCTTCACGTACTGCTCGAACAGCGCGATGACCTTCGACATCAAGGCCTCGACGCCGCTCACGCTCTCCGTCTGGCGGGGGATGAGCTTGCAGACGACCTTGAAGAAACCCTCGTGCTCCTTGAACTCGAGCGCGCGCCCGCGGTCCAGGCCCTCGACCAGCACCTTCACGTTGCCGTCGGGCAGCTTCAGGCTCTGGACGATGTTGCAGATGGTGCCGAGGGTGTGGATCTCGTCCGGACCGGGGTTGTCGCGGGTGGCGTCGTGCTGGGCGGAGAGGAAGATCCGCTTGCCCTTCACCAGCGCGTAGTCCAGGGCCTTGATGGACGAAGGCCGCCCGATGACGAACGGGATCATCATGTGGGGGAAGACCACCACGTCCCGCAGCGGCACCATGGGCAGGGTTTCGATCACGTCCGCCTTCTCTTTGTCACGCCCGAACATTCTTGGGAGTCTCCGGGTTCCTGGGGACGATGACTCTCGGGATCAGCAGCGAGCATGCGCCGCTCTGGCCCTCGCGTGCTCGCCTGCTGCATCCCGAACTCCATTATGAACAGATGCCCGCGGGAGAAGGAAGTCAAAAGCTGAGACGACGAGCCCGGCACGGACGCTCGTGACGCGGCCCACGCCGCGCCGCGCGAGGTCCTAGCCGACCTTCTCGATCAGGGTGATCGGCTTCTCCCGGTCCAGCACGACTTCCCGGGTCACCACGCACTCCTTGACCTTCTTCATCGAGGGCAGGTTGTACATCAGGTCGAGCATCAAGTCCTCGATGATCATCCGCAGCCCGCGAGCTCCGATCTTCCGGACGATGGCGAGGTCGGCGATCGCCTCCAGCGCATCGTCCGTGAACCGCAGCTTGACGCTCTCGTAGTCGAACATCCGCTGGTACTGGCGGATGATCGCGTTCTTGGGCGTGGTCAGGATCTCGACCAGCGCGGGCTTGTCGAGGTCGTGGAGGGTGCCGATGACGGGGAGGCGCCCGACGAACTCCGGGATGAGCCCGTATTTGATGAGGTCGGTCGGCTGGACCGAGGTCACCGAGGCCGCCTTGGCGGCGGTGGCGGGCTTGGGGGGCGCGGTGTCGGTGCGGAACCCGAGGCTCTTCTTCCCGATGCGGCGCTCGATGATCTTGTCGAGACCCACGAAGGCGCCGCCGCAGATGAAGAGGATGTTCGTCGTGTCGATCTGGTAGAACTCCTGGTGCGGGTGCTTGCGCCCGCCCTGGGGGGGCACGTTGGCGACCGTGCCTTCCAGGATCTTGAGGAGAGCCTGCTGCACGCCCTCGCCGCTGACGTCGCGCGTGATCGAGGGGTTCTCGTCCTTGCGCGAGATCTTGTCGATCTCGTCGATGTAGATGATCCCTTCCTGGCACTTCTCGATGTCGCCGCCCGCGGCCTGCAGCAGCTTCAAGATGATGTTCTCGACGTCCTCTCCGACGTAGCCCGCTTCGGTGAGGGTGGTCGCGTCCACGATGGTGAAGGGCACGCTGAGCAGCCGGGCCAGCGTCTGCGCGAGGAGCGTCTTGCCGGTGCCGGTGGGGCCGATGAGGAGGATGTTCGACTTGGTCAGCTCGACTTCGTTCTTGCCGCGCTGCTTGGCGATCTCGATGCGCTTGTAGTGGTTGTAGACGGCGACGGCCAGCTTCTTCTTGGCCGTGTCCTGGCCGATGACGTATTCGTCCAGGAACTTCTTGATCTCGTGGGGGACGGGCAGGGAGGATTTGTAGGCCCGCCCTTCGACCCGGCGGTCATCCGCGATGATGTCGTTGCAGACGTCGACGCACTCGTCGCAGATGAAGACCGTGGGCCCGGCGATCAGCTTCCGGACGTCGTTCTGGTCCTTGTTGCAGAACGAGCAACGAAGGACCTCGGACTCCCCGTTTTTCTTCACGTCCTATCGCTCTCGCCGAGAGATGACCTGGTCCACGATACCATATTCCTTCGCCTGGGCCGCATCCATGATGAAGTCGCGGTCGGCGTCGTTCGCGATCTTCTCCACGGGGTTCTTGGTGTGGAAGGCGAGGATGTGGTTGAGGCGGTCCTTGATGCGCAGGATCTCCTTGGCCTGGATGGCGATATCGGAGGCCTGGCCCTGGGCGCCTCCCCACGGCTGATGGATCAGGATACGGGAGTTGGGCAGCGCGAAGCGCTTGCCGTTGGTCCCGGCGGCGAGGAGGACGGCGCCCATGCTGGCGGCCTGGCCCACGCAGATCGTCTGCACGTCCGGGCGCACGAGCTGCATGGTGTCGTAGATGGCCATGCCCGCCGTGGTCGACCCCCCCGGGGAGTTGATGTAGACGTGGATGTCCTTCTCGGGGTCTTCCGCTTCCAGGAACAACAGCTGGGCGATGATCAGGTTGGCCACCATGTCATCGATGGCCGTCCCGATGAAGACGATGTTGTCCTTGAGGAGGCGGGAGTAGATGTCGTACGCGCGCTCGCCCCGGGCCGTTTGTTCCACGACCATGGGAACCAACGTGCCCGAGTAAACGGCGCTCATTCGAACTCCATCCTAGCATTGGCCTTGAGCAAGTCAAGGGTCTTCTCCTCGCGGATGCGGGCCCGGAGGGAGCCCAGATCGCCGTCTTTTTCCATGCGCGCGCGCACGACGTCTTTCGTCTTCTTCATTCGCTCCGCGTAGCGGGCGATCTCCGCGTCCACCTCGCCGTCGAGGGCCTCGATGCCCTCGCGGCGCGCGATCTCGTCGAGGAGGATGTCCGCCTTGGCCGCCTTGACCGACTCTTCCCTCTGGGCGTCACGGTACTTCTCCCAGTCCACCCCGACCTTGGTGGGGTCGAGCCCCTGGAGGGCGAGGCCGCGGGCGGCGTTCTCCGTCCGCGCCATCATGTGGCGCTCGATGAGGGCGTCCGGCACTTCGAAGCCGGCCCGCTGCACCAGGGCCTCCAGCAGCGCGTTCTTCGCTTCCCGGTCGATCTTGTGCTCGTCCGCGGCCCGGAGCTGGCCGCGGATCTTGTCCCGCAGCTCGGCCAGGGAGCCGAACTCTCCGAGATCCTTGGCGAACTCGTCGTCCGCCGCGGGCACTACCTTGGTCTTCACGCCCTTCAGCGTGACCTTGTAGGCGACGGTCTTGCCGCGCAGGCTTTCCTGTTCGTGGTCCTCGCCGTAGGTGAGCGAGATGTCCTTCGTGTCGCCGGGGGCGAGTCCGACCAGGGCGGCGTTGAGGTCCTTGTGGTTGTCCTTGGACCCGACCTCGACGAGCACGTTCTCGTCCCGCTTGCCGCGCGTGCCGTCCTCCTTGGTGAACTGCACGTCGAGCACGACGTGGTCGCCTTCCTGCGCGGGCCGTCCCTCGACCGGGTCGTAGCGGGCGGCCTCTTCGCGGAGCCGGTCGATCTCCTTGTCGACGTCCGCCTCCTCGACCGTCGCTTCGCGCGACTTCACGGGCAGCCCCTTGTAGTCGGGCAGGTCCACGAGGGGCAGGATCTCGAACTCCGCCTTGAACGTCATGGGTTGGTTGTCGTCGATCTTCAGCTCCGTCACGCGGGGCGTGGCCACGGGACGCAGGCCGCGGCCCTCGAGCTCGTCGCGCACGACCTTGTTCACGATCTTCTCCGCGACGTCTTCCAGGACCTGCTGGCGGAAGCGCTGGCGGATGACGTGGGCCGGGACCTTGCCCGGCCGGAACCCGGGCAGCTTGACGCGGCTCGCGTAGTGCTTGGACCGCTCCGCGATCTCCTTGTCCACGACCTCGGGCTCGATCTCGAAGTGGAGCGATTTCTTGACCGACGACTCTTCGCTGTAGTCGACCTTCAAACGGACCTCTCTATGTGGCGGAAACGGGCAAACGGCGAAACCTCAGGATATCACGGGGCTAGATCGGCTCAACGGACGGAGACGGGCACGGAGATGGGGAGGGGGAGGGGGCCACCCGGCGCGAGAGGCCGCGGTACACTGACGGCGTCGCGGAAGTGGCGGAACGGCAGACGCGCACGGCTTAGGACCGTGTGCCGAAAGGCGTGAGGGTTCGAATCCCTCCTTCCGCACCACACTACGTAGTGTGCCGGGCCGTGCGCACGGACGCGTTTGTCACTTTCAGGGGGGTGCCTCCGCGGTCTTCACCCCTGCGCGCTTCGCGCTACCCCCCCACCCGCTCCTCAGCGGCAAAGCTGCTTCGTCGCTGCTTGCCATCTGTTGGCAGCGATGGCGCACTGACGCGTTTCCCGTGTCCCTGCCCGTTCCCGTCCGTTTGGCCAATCCAGCTAACGAATGTGGAACTTGGCCTTGGTGACGCGCCCGGCCTTCAGGCGGGCGAGGTACCACGCGGAAACGTCGTTCATGGGTACCCAGCGCCGCTCTTCCTTGCGGTAGTGCCAGTCCTTCTCGACCTGGTAGAAGACCTGCAGTCCGCTGCCCTCGAGGATGTTCGTGATCTCGTTGTCGTGGTGGTTCAGCTCGTCGAAGTCGGTGATCGCGCGCTGGCCCATCTCGGAGTAGACGAGGTTCAAGTCCTGCAGCAGCTGGTCGAGCTCGGGGTCGAGGTCGAACACGTCGAGGCCGAGCCGGCGCGCCTCGCGGCTGGTGATCGGGTACTGGTGCGCCGGGTATGAAGAGTTGAGCTGGCGGCTGATCCGGTCCGCCTTGGCCTTGTCCTTCATGTGGTAGCCGAGGATCTCGCGGCAGAGCATCAGGGACAGGCTGCTCGCGCGATCGAGGGCGCCGATGACCAGGGGCTGAAGGTACTTGTAGAGCTCCTGGTACGGGTTGACCGTCGTGTTGCGGCCCGAGCTCTCCTTCCACAGGCGGATCACGCGCTCGACCTCGTCGTTGCTCACCGCGACGAGGTTGTTCGTGTGGTCGACGGGCGAGAGGTCGTGCTCGAGCGAAGTGTCCACCGCGGTCAGGTACGACAGCGGCCCCATCCCGATGCGGTCCGCGCCCAGGGCCAGCATGGTCGCCGCCGACGCGCAGTTCAGGGGTGCGAGCAGGGTCAGGCGCCGCGTGTACTGACGCAGCAGGTGCACCATGCGCAGAGCGGCCATGCCGCTCCCGCCGTCCGACTTCACGACCAGGGTGAGGTGGCGCTGCGGGCCGAGGTCCTGCAGGAGCTCCTGCAGGGCCATCACGTCGTTGTCGCAGACGGAGCCGCTGGTGGACGTCCAGTAGGTGAGCAGGACTCCGTCCACCTTCGGCTGGATCTTCTTGAGAAGAGCCTGCGTCTTCGCGATGAGGATCGGGGGTGTCTTGACGCGCGTGCGCCGACGGGCCTTCGCCATGGCCCGATCCTATCTCACGGGGAGGGCGGTCCCGAGGCGGGACCGCCCGGGAGGCTCAGAACCCCAGCCGCTGTTCCTTGGCCGCGCTGGGCGCGTCCACCGGCGGCGGAACGGGCGTGGTGGGGCGCAGGCCGCGGCGGGCCACACGACGGCCGAGCGCGCGCAGCGACGGGGCGACGACGACCTGACGCTTGCGGCGGCCGGCCAGGGCGCGCGTGAGCTCGTTGTGGAGGTCCTGTGGACTCCTCACGAGGGAAGACCACCAGCTCCACGGCACGCGGCGGTCGGACGCGTACTCCACCTTGCAGACGAACTTCATCCCGTCCGGTCCCTCGCGCCAGACCCCGAAGCGCACCTGGACCGGCTTCATGTCCTCGTTGTGCAGGAGGCTCCACACCGTCTCTTCGAAGGCGTCGCCGAGCTTGGGGCTGTGGGTACGGATCGGATTGTCCTTGAACTGCACGCACTCCCAGAGGAGCTTCCGGATCGAGCGCTTGAAGTAGTCGAGCGTCTGCTCGTCCTTGCCCAGGAGCAGGCGGCGATAGCGCGCGTTGCCTTGGTGCTGGAGGATCTCCCAGTCCACGTGGTCCGACTTGGTGCGCGCCGGACCGTCGAGGACGACTTCCCAGGCCGCGCTCGAGGAGCTGACCGTTGCCGTCCAGTCCTCGCCTTCGGGAACGCCGAGCTCCTCCAGGATCGTACGGAGGCCCTGCTCTGTCTCCGGGTTGCCGACTGACAACCGGCTGACGCTCATTGGCATTTGACGCTCCTTAGCGGCATCCAGACGAGTGGGGCTGAAAGCAACGGACATGCCAGGGCGGTTCCTGAGGGAGTGGAACGCCGAAAGAGGCTTGAGAGCGGGATTTTTCTGAAAGGGGCTCCTCCGGCCCCATTCCCAGGGATGGCAAACTCTACAAAGGGAGATGTACGGCTCGGGAGAGGGCCCCTGGTCCGAGGAATGCAGAAGAGCCGGGGGAGGGAAAGGTGAACGTGACTCATTCGAAGACCGGTCGCCCCGAGGCCGCTCCGCCGTCCGCCGCCGTCGTTCCGCTACCGCCGCCCTCGGACACGCCGGAACGGGAGTCACCTCCGCGGCCGAGCCCTCCGGACGGCTTCGAAGAGCCACGCGCGCTCGGCTCCGTCCTCGACGACGCGCTCGCGCGCATGGAGCGGCGGGCCCGTGGCGAAGAGCGGCCCGTCCCGCTCCCGTGGTCGAACGTGGCCGCCGCGCTCGGCGGCGGACTGTGGGGTGGGACGCTCGTCACCCTGGTGGGCGACACGGGCACGGGCAAGACGCAGTGGGCGCTGCAGGCGGCGATCCACGCCGCCGAGTCCGGCCTGCCCGTCTGCTACGTGGCCCCCGACTCCGGCGTGGACCAGATCGTCGCTCGCATCGTCGCGCTCAAGACCGGCCGCAAGTGGTCGGATCTCTACGTCGGCCGCAGCGGGCGCGAGGTGCTCGAGCAGGTGCGCACCACGCACGCCGCTCCCATGAAGGACCTGCCCTTCCACGTGGTCGGGGGCGCCGGAGGGCGTTCGGCCCCGCGCACCCGCGAGATCGCGGAATGGATGCGCCACAGATATCCCGAAGAGCATCTCGGCGAGAGGCCGTTCCTGGTCGTCCTCGACTTCGTGCAGCTCCTGGGCGGGGCGCGGGAGAAGGAGAACCTGGGCGAGATGATGGGCCGCGCCGCCTACGAGGCGCGCCAGGTCGCCCACGAGACCAGCGCCGCCATCCTGCTCGTCTCGACCACGTCGCGGGAGACGCGCCCCGGCGGCGACGAGACGATCGGCATCCATCGCGATCGCCGCCAGCCCAGCAGCCTCGGGCGCGGGAACCCGGGCCGCCTCGTGCTGGGCGGCAAGGAGACGGGCGACGTGGAGCGCGAGAGCGACACCGTCCTCGTGCTCGCGCAGGAGCTGAGGAAGGCGAAGCGGCCGGCCGCCAAGTGGACACGCGTGTGGTGCGCGGTGGCCAAGAACCGCTCGGGCGGGCGGGCCTGGTGCGCGCTGCGCTTCAACGGGACCTGCTTCGACGTCGACCGGGACTTCGCGGGTCCGGTCGAAGAGCCGCCCTCGCCGGAAGACGAGGAGCGCGCCTCCCGCGAAGAGGAGTAGGCGGCAGGGATCTTGCTCTTCGATCCCTGATGGCTGACCCCGCCTCGGCGGATCCCGACGTCGACGTCGCTACACCTCGTCGCGGCGAGACCTGGTTCCGTTCGCACCTCGACGGCCGCCTGCTCGCCGATCTCCGCTGGCTGGGCAACCAGTACCGGATCCTCGTGTTCCGCCTGCCCGAACGCGTGGCCGTGGCCGACGAGTGCTGCACGGAGGTCCTCGATCTCGCCCGGCTCCGGGCCGACCGCCTCGTGCAGGAGACGTTCGTCCACGACTGCGACTCCAGCGGCTGCGCGCCGTGGGTCCAGTACAGCGAGGCCTAGCGGACGCTCAGGGCCGGACGGTCAGGGCCGGCGAGTCCGCGTGGAGGAACCACCGGTCGAGGACCACGCGCTTCGCGAACCAACGGGAACGGAAGAGCTGCCGTCCCGCCGCGGCCACCAGTCCCGCTGGAATTGGCAGGGACAAGTGATGGTCCCGGTGCCCGAAGCGGGCGGCCAAGGCTTGCCGATAGGGTTCGAGGTCCCCGCGGTCGTAGCGGCCGCGCGCGGAGAGGATCGCCTGCGCGGCCAGGCGGGCCGACTCGACCGCGGGCCGGATGCCCTCTCCACTGGCGGCGTAAGCCAGGCCGGCGGCATCGCCCACGAGCAGCGCCCCGTCGTCCACGAGGCGCGGCCGCTGCGCCTCATATAGAAGATACGCGTGGCCGTGCCACCGCGCGGGCAGATCCGCCGGCACCCGGCCCGTGGACACGAGGAGCTCCCGGAACGCGGCCACGTGCCGCACGAGCTCCTGGCGGTCGAGGCGCCCGAGGCCCACGTTGAGGCGGTCCCCTTTGCGGAAGGCCCATCCGTAGCCCTTCAGGTCCGCGCAGAAGTACAGCTCGGGCGTGTCCCCTTGCACCGCGGTCTCGCGCTCCTGGGCCGCGGTCAGGCGGACCTCGATCTCCTGGGCCACGACCACGGGGTTGCGCTCCCGGCGCGCGCCGAGGTGGTGGGCCACCGGGCAGAAGTGGCCGCCCGCCCCCACGAGGAGGGGCGCACGCGTCGCGCCGTCCACGATCCAGTCCCGGCCCGCGCGCTCCAGGCGCTCGACGCGCGCGCCTTCCTGCACTTCGGCGCCGCTGCGCCGGAGCAGATACGCGTCGAACTCACAGCGCAGGATCCCGTAGCTCACCGGGCGGCCGTATTCCGTCTCCCGCGAGGGGCCGCCGATCACCCCGGTGCGGAAGCGCGTGATGGGCTGGAGCACGCGCGACCGGGCGTAGTCGTCGAGATCGAGAGCGAGCGCGTCCACCACTCCCGGCGTGATCCAGCCCGCGCAGACCTTGTGACGGGGGAACACGGCCTGGTCCCGCACGATGACGTCGAGGCCGGCGGCCTGGAGGGTCCCCGCCACCGTGGAGCCGGCCGGGCCTCCGCCGACCACGATGGCATCGGCCGCGCGCACTAACGGTACAGCTCGGCCCGCGTCCAGGCGGTGTCGGCGGCGGCGCGGGCGAAGGTGAGCTGGAAGAGCTGGAGGTAACCGGTGGTGAATCCGACCTCGGAGCCGGCCAGGTAGAGACGCCAGGCGCGGACGAAGCTCTCGTCGAACATCTCCGCGACGCGGCCGGCCGCTTCCTCGAATCGCGCGCGCCAATGGCGCAGGGTCAGGGCGTAATGGAGGCGCAGGTTCTCGACGTCCAGTACCGTGAGTGACGCCGGCTCCAGCACTTCGCGCGCCACCTCGCCGAGCGTCGGGGGATAGGCGCCCGGGAAGATGCGCTTGCGTATCCAGGGGTTGAGCGCGCGCGGGCGGTCGCGTCCGATGAAATGGAGAAGGCCGCGACCGTTCGGGGCCAGGCAGCGGTCGATGACCTCCGCGAAGACGCGGTAGTTCTGCTGCCCGACGTGCTCCAGCATTCCGACGGAGAGGAACACGTCGCAGCGGCTGCGGACGTTGCGGTAGTCGTCCTCCACGAACTCCACCCGGCCGTCCAGCCCCTCCGCCTGCGCACGCGCGCGGGCGAAGCGGATCTGCTCGCGCGAGATGTTGTAGGCCTTGACCGTGACCCCGTAGTGGCGGGCCATGTGCAACGCGAGGGCGCCCCATCCGCAGCCCGCTTCCACCACCGTCTCCCCCGGGCGCAGCCGCACCTTGCGGCAGACGTGGTCGAACTTCGCGGTCTGCGCCTCTTCGAGGCGCGTGCCCGGGGTGGGGAAGTACGCGCAGGTGTAGACGAGCTGCTCGTCGAGCCAGAGGCGATAGAAGTCGTTGCCGAGGTCGTAGTGATAGTGGATGTTGGCGCGCGCCTGCTCGCGGCTGCTGGGCTGGCGCCGCGGCGGCTCGGCGCGGTGGCCGACCCGGGTCTCCTGCCAGTGCCCGTAGACCGCTTCCAGCAGGCGGACGAGATCGCCGCGGACCTCCAGCCGTCCGCCGGCATAGGCGTCGCCGAAGGCCACGGCGGGATCGCGCACCAGGGCCAGGAGGGTGCGGCGGTCCTTGACGACGACCTCGGCTGCTTCCGCGGTGTCGGCGAGGCTCACCGACGTCCCGTCCCAGAGGGTCACGCGCAGCGGGATGCCCTGCAGCCGCCGCCGCATCCGGGCGAGCACCCAGCGATCGAGGCGTCCGGCCGCACGCGCGCCGCCGCGGCCGGGGACCGGTTCGGCAGTGAGGATCTCGATCGTGCGCGTCCGCGGTGTGTCGTCCATCGGCCCGACGCCCCACCATACGGACGGCGCGCCCGGAATGTCAATGGTCTCCGTGCGCGCCACGCGGCCGGGCCGTCCGCGGCGGAATCGTGCGTAGCGGTCCCCGGCCACCACGCGATTGGGCTAGTCTGAATCGAGGGACCGCGCCAGCAATGACACAGGTCATCGGCCGTGACGCCCGCACGGTGCCGCCCCCTCCCCTCGTCCTGGACGAGACGCCGGCTCCCACGCGCGCGGCGCGCACGCGTCCCCTCGTCCTCCTCGTCGACGACATCGAGGACTGCCGCGACGTGTACGGCCAGTTCCTCAGGCACACGGGATACGAGGTGGTGGAGGCCGCGGACGGCAGCGAAGCGCTGGCCATGGCGAAGGCGCTCGGTCCCGACGCCATCGTCATGGACCTGTGGATGCCGCACCTCGACGGGTGGGAGGGCATCCGGCGGTTGAAGGCGCTGCCCGAAACCTCTTCCATCCCGATCCTCGTCCTCACCGGCGACGCGTACGCGCAGGCGCGCACGGAGGCGGAGGAAGCGGGGTGCCAGGCCTACCTGGTGAAGCCGTGCCTTCCGATGGACGTGGCGGCGGAGGTCGGGCGCCTGCTCGTCGACGTGCGCGCGGGCACCGCGCCGTCCGACGTGCGCGTCCTGTCCGAGCGGCGCTCGGGCGGGCGCCGGCACACCGAGACCGGCGGCGGCCTGCTCACCAAGGTCGTCGACGACGTCGAGCGGCGACACCGCGAGGTGAGCGAGCAGCTCGCCGAGATGGAGAAGGAGCTGCAGGCGCTCGAAGGCGTGAAGCGTACGGCCCTGCTCAACCGCCTGGAGAGGGTCCGGACGACGGAGAAGGCGCTCGCCCGCAACATCGAGGCGCTGAAGCTCATCTCGCGCTCCGCGGACGTCAAGATCACGATCCCCGCCCGCCGCCGGTCGACCAAGAAGTCGTAGGGCCCTCCTGCCGTATGATCCCGGCCATGACTGGATCCGCTTTGCCTACGCGTCCGCTCGGCCGCAGCGGGCTCGCGATCACTCGTGTCGGCTTCGGGGCGTGGGCGGCGGGCGGCGGCGGCTGGTCCTTCGGCTGGGGGCCGCAGGACGACGAGGACTCGCTGGCCGCCATGCGCCGCGCGATCGAGCGCGGCGTGAACTGGATCGACACGGCCGCCGTGTACGGTCTCGGCCATTCGGAAGAAGTGATCGGACGCTTCCTGCGCGAGCTTCCGTCCGCCTCCCGCCCGCTCGTGTTCACGAAATGCGGGCTCATCTGGGACGAGAAGAACCCGATGGTGCAGTCGCGGCGCGTCCTGCAGCCGGAGTCGATCGCGCGCGAGTGCGAGGCCTCGCTGCGCCGCCTGGGCGTGGAGCGGATCGACCTCTACCAGTTCCACTGGCCGGACCAGACGGGGACGGCGGTGGAGGACTCGTGGGCGGCGATGGCGCGCCTGGTCGAGCAGGGCAAGGTGCGCGCGGCCGGAGTCTCGAACTTCGGCCTGGAACTGCTGGAGCGCTGCGAGGCCGTGAGGCACGTGGACTCGCTGCAGCCGCCGTTCTCGCTCGTCCGGCGCGACGCCGCGGAGCGCGAGGTCCCGTGGTCCGCGGCCCACGGAACGGGCGTGATCGTCTACAGCCCCATGCAGTCCGGCATCCTCACCGACCGCTTCGACGCCGCGCGCGTGGCGCACCTGGCTCCGGACGACTGGCGGCGCCGTTCCCCGGAGTTCCAGGCGCCCAACCTCGATCGCAACCTCGCCCTGCGCGACGCGTTGCGCCCCATCGCGCGGCGGCACGAGGTGAGCGTGTCCGTCGTGGCCATCGCCTGGACCCTCGCCTGGCCCGGCATCACCGGCGCCATCGTGGGGGCGCGTTCCGCGGAGCAGGTGGACGGCTGGATCGGGGCCGCGTCCGTCGATCTCACGCCCGCGGACCTCGACGAGATCGCGCAGGGGCTGGCGCGCACGGGCGCGGGGGCGGGTCCGACGCGGCCGCGCTGACCGCGGTCGGGATCAGCCCGCCCTGTCCAGCCCCAGGGCCGCGCCCGCGGCCCGGAACTCCTTCATGAGCCGCCGGCGCAGGGGAAGCTCCGCCAGCCCGTAGCGCAACCCGTTCAGGTCGATCTGCCAGAGCGCGGCCAGGGACAGGCCCAGCTCCGAGTGCGCGCGCTGGTATTCGCGGTTGAGGTCGGTCCCGAAGAACGGCGGGTCGTCGGTGCTGAGAGTCACGGGGACCCCCGCGGCCAGCATCCGCGGCAGGGGATGCGCGGCCAGCTCGCGGTAGACGGTGAGGAACGTGTTGCTGGTCAGGCACACGTCGCAGCAGATGTCACGCTCGGCGAGGCGGGCCAGGAGCGCGGGGTCCTCCGCCGCCCTCACGCCGTGCTGGACGCGCCGCGCCTTGAGGTGATCGATCGCCTCCCAGACGTGCGCGGCTCCCGCCGTCTCGCCCGCATGGGCGACGACGGGATACCCGGCGTCGCGCGCGCGCTTGAAGTGCTCCTCGACCAGACGCCGAGGGAATCCCTCCTCCGGTCCGCCGAGGCCGATGGCGACGATGAGCGGGTGCGCCTCCTCTTCCAGGAGCCGGACGGTGAAGGGCCCGCTCTCCGGCACCGACTCGCTGGGGATGTCGGTGATGAGCCGGATGACGGGGCCGCCGTCCCGCTCCGCGGCTTCGATGCGGCGCGTGACGATAGAGAGCGCCCGCCGGGCCCCGAACCCGAACCGCTCGTGGTTGTAGGGCGTGAAGTGGGCCTCGACGTAACGGATGTTCTGGCGCCGGCAGTCCTCGGCGAACGCATCCACCATCAGCTCGTAGTCCGCGTCCGCGCGCAGGCAGCGGCACATGGCCAGCCAGAGGTTCAGGAACTTGTCGAAGCCCTCGAACCCGTAGAGCGACTTGAGCTCGGCCAGGGTCCCCACGGGAAGGGCGACCTGGTTGCGCTGCGCGATGGCCCACAGCGTCTCCGCCGAGATGGTGCCCTCCAGGTGGAGGTGCAGCTCGGCCTTGGGCATCCGGGCGATGGTCGCGTCGACTTCCATGTTCGTTCGTCCTCGAAGAGGTGGATTATCCATGGCTTTGTTAGAGTGCAGGGGCAACCCCTCCATGCCCACCGCTCCGCGAACCTGGACCGTCGGCGACCGTCTCGCGCACCGCCACAACCCGGAGATGGGTGTCGGACGCGTGGTGGAGGTCCAGGAGCGCGCGGTCGTGGTCGAGTTTCCGGACGGCACGCGCTTGCGCCTGGCCGAAGCCAGCGATGCGCTGGTGGCGGTGGCCGCGGAAGATCGAGGGCCGCTCGATCCCACCGCTGCCCTGGTCGAGCGTCTCGCCGTGGGCGACGTCGATCCCCTGGAGGACTTCGCGATCCGCCTCGACGCGCTGCACCTGGCCGCGCTGCGCGAGGCGGGCGGGCTGGGCTCGTTCCTCGGCGGCCGCGTCCGCCTCTTCCCGCACCAGCTCCACACCGCGGAGCGGGCGAGCGCGTCCGATCCCGTGCGCTGGCTGCTCGCGGACGAGGTCGGCCTGGGCAAGACGGTCGAGGCCTGCCTGATCCTGAACCGCCTCGTGCGCACCGGGCGCGTCGAGCGCGGCCTGATCGTCGCCCCGGAGACCCTGACCGTGCAGTGGCTCGGGGAGATGTGGCGGAAGTACCACCAGGTGTTCGGGCTCCTGGACGACGACCGCCTCGCGGACGTCGCGCGTGACTTCGGCCCCGACTTCAACCCGTTCGACGTGCATCGCCGGGCGGTGATCGCGCTGGAGACGCTGATCGCGCGGCCGCGCCTGACCGAGCAGGCCGTCGCCGCCGGCATCGACCTCCTCGTCGTGGACGAGGCGCATCGGCTGCGTCGCCCGCCCGGTCACGCGGGTGACCCCGCCTGGCGCGCCATCGCGCCGATCGCGGGCCTCGGCCGCCACGTGCTCCTCCTGACCGCGACGCCGTTCGAAGACGACGTGCACGGCTTCTTCCGCCTGCTGCAGCTCCTGCGTCCGGACGAGTTCCCGGACGAGGAGGACTTCGAGGCGCGGCTCGCACGCGCGGACCCGTTGCCGCCGTGCACAAGCTCGACGCGGCGCTCCGACATCGGCGGGCTGCCCCCGCGCGTGGCCCGTCCGGTGGAGGCCGCGGAAGCGGGCGATTGGACGCGGCGCCTGGATCTCGAAGACGTGCTGCGGCGCCCATCCGCAGGCGATCCCGTCGCCCGGCGCCGGAAGATCGACCGCGTCCGGCGCGGGCTGGCCTCGGGCGCGGCCCTCATCCCGCTCCTTTCGTCCGCGGAGAGCGTGCTCAAGGCCAAGGCGGAAGCGGCGGACGCGAACGACCCGCGCATGGGCTGGCTGGTGCGCGAAGCGCGCGCCTGGAAGGATGCCGGACAGAAGACGCTCGTGTTCGCCGCCCACCGCGAGACGCTGGAGATGCTGCGCACGGCCTTCAGCCACCGCGCGCAGCTGGCGACGGGCGTGTTCCACGAGTCGCTCACGTCCGCCCGGCGCGACATCGAGGTGGCGCAGTTCCGGCGTCCCGAGGGGCCCAGCCTGCTCGTCTCGACGGAGTGCGGGGGCGAGGGCCGCAACTTCGAGTTCTGCCACCGGCTCGTCCTCTTCGACCTGCCCTGGAGCCCCGTCGTGGTCGAGCAGCGCATCGGACGGCTCGACCGGATCGGCCGCCGCCTGCCCGTATCCATCGTGTATTTCCGGCCGCCCGCGGGCATCGGAGCGGAAGCCGCGCGGCTCATGGAGGGCATCGGCGTCTTCCGCGAGCCGCTGGCGGGACTGGAGCCGCAGCTCGCCCACGTCGAAGACGCGCTGGACGCGGCGGCGCTGGAGCCGGGAGCGGTGGTGGCCGCGGGCGCGTTCGAGGCGCTGGTGACGGACGCCTCGAAGGCGCGCGCGCGCATCCGGGAGGCCGCGTACCACGAGCTCCACCGGGACCGTTATCGTCCGGACCGCGCGGAAGGGATCCTCGCGCGCATCCCCGCGGAGCTCGACTCGCTCAACGAAGACGTCATCGTGGCCGCCTGCGAGCGGCTCGGCTTCCAGGTGGAGGGCCAGCGCGGGCGGCGCGTCTTCGCCCTGAACTTCGGGAACGAGGCCATCGTGGACAGCCTGCCCGGCGTACAGGGCGGATCGAGCTTCCTCGGCACGTTCGATCGCGGGGAAGCGGTCGAGGAGGAGACGCTGGATTTCTTCGCCTCCGGCCATGCGCTCGTCGAGGGCGTGCTCGCCCATCTCGAGGAGTCGCCACTCGGACGCGTCACCGTCCTGCACGTCGGGATGCCTGGCGCGCGCGGCTTCGCGCTCCTCGCCCTCTACAAGGACGGGCCCGTGTTCGACGCCGTCGTGATCGACGAGGAAGGGCGAACACGGCCGGACTGGGCGGCGGCCCTCGTCCGCCGGCCGCTGCGCAGCCGCCGGGTTCCGGCGGGCCCGCTGCTCGACCCCGACTGGGCGCCGCGCGTACAGACGCTGGCGGCGCGGCTGGACCGCACACGGCGTCCGGCCGCGCTCGCCGCCGTCATCCTCGGCTGATCTCGAGCTTCTCGTCCAGCCAGCCCGTGTAGCCGCCGATCATCTTCTTGACCGGCCGGCCCAGACGGGCCAGCGCCACCGCCGCCTTGTCCGCGCCGTTGCAGTGCGGGCCGGAGCAGTAGACGACGAACAGCGTGTCCGCGGGATGGGCGGCCAGGTTCTTCTCGTTGATCCGGCGATGGGGAAGGCTGAGCGCGCCCGGGACGTGGCCGGCCGCGAACGCCTCCACGCTGCGCACGTCGAGCACGACGAAGCCGGGATGCCGCGCGTCCAGGGCGACGTGGACGTCCCAGCCGTCGGTCTCGAAGGCGAGCAGCTTCTCGAAGTGGGCCCGGGCCTCGGCCGGAGAGGCGGCGGGCACGTCGGTCACGGGTCTTTCGGCCTGCAGCAGGGCGGGCATCGTGCCTCCTTTGAACGAGGGCCAGTGTGCCCGGACGAGGGCCGCGGATCCAGAGGCAGGAACGACAATGTACGTTAAGATCCTGCCAATGCCCCGCCCGCTTCGCCCCGACCGCCGCCGCGTGGCGGCCCTCGCCTACGATCGCATGGCCGCCTTCGAGTTCGGCATCGTGGCCGAGGTCTTCGGGCTGCCCCGGCCCGAGGTGAAGGTCCCCTGGTACCGGTTCGAGGTGTGCGCGCTCGATCGCGGGCCCCTGCGCGCGACGGGAGGCGTGACCGTCCGTGTCCGCGCCGGCCTGGGTGCGCTGCGCCGGGCCGGAACGATCGTGATCCCGGGCTGGCGCGATCCGGACGAGCGCCCGCCGGAAGCGCTGTTGAAGGCGGTCCGGGCCGCCCACGCGCGGGGCGCGCGCCTGGTCACGATCTGCTCGGGCGTGTTCGTCCTGGCCGCGGCGGGCCTCCTCGACGGCCGGCGCGCGACCACGCACTGGCGCTACGTCGAGCGCCTGCGCGCGCTCCATCCGCGCGTACGCGTCGAGCCCGACGTCCTCTACGTCGACGAAGGCTCGATCCTCACCTCCGCGGGCAGCGCCGCCGGCATCGACCTGTGCCTGCACGTCGTGCGGCGCGACTACGGAGCCGAGATCGCGAACCAGGTGGCGCGGCGCCTCGTCGTGTCGCCCCAGCGCGAAGGCGGCCAGTCGCAATACGTGCCCGCGCCCGTCCCCGCCGCGGTGACGGGCGGGCTCGGCCGCGTGCTGGAGTGGGCGCAGCGGCGGCTGGGCGAGGATCTGTCCGTGGCGCGCTGGGCCCGCCAGGCCGCGATGTCGCCGCGTACGTTCGCCCGCCGGTTCCGCGACGAGACGGGCACGACCCCGCACCGCTGGCTCAACCATCAGCGCGTCCTGGCCGCGCAACAGCGGCTGGAGACGACCTCGCAGTCCATCGACGAGGTGGCGGACGCGGTCGGCCTGCGCACGGCGGCGACCCTGCGCCTCCACTTCCGGCGCGCGCTCCGCACGACTCCGACCACCTATCGCCGGCGGTTCTCGAAAGTGAGCACCTGAGAACACGACAACCGTGCCGGCCTGGACTCACTGGTGAGCGGACCATTTCGTTTGTGTGACCAATTCGCTTGCTCGCCTGCCGGGGCCCTCCGCTAGAATCCGTCCGTCTTTCCACGCTGGCCTCGACGGCCGTGCGGCTCCGCGACGACGTACACGCTGCCGTCGCACCGGCAGCGCTCCCGAAGGTGGGCCGCCCCCATGACGGACCGTTCGCACACGTCTGCTCCGTTCCGCAAGCATCTGGCCGGCGGGGTCTGAGGCAAGCCATGGCCAAAGCCCTCATCTGCTCGCCGCGCCCGCTGGACGAACTTCAACGCACGCTGATCGCGCGCCAGGACGTCGCCCGTTATCACGCGGACGACTGGCGAGACGCCCTGGGTGCCGCGCGGCATCTGCCCGTGGACGTGTTGTTCGTGGACACGGAGCTGCCCGGGGCGCGCGATCTCGTGCGCGAGATCCGCCGCGAGCCCCTGACCCGGCACATCGCCGTGGCCGTCCTCGCCCGGCGGGACGTGGAGAACGCGTTCGCCGACGAGATCCTCGGCCGCGGCGTCGAGATCCTGCGCCTGCCTCCCGGGGCGGACTGGGACGAGCGCCTCGTCCGCCTCCTGCACGTGACGCCGCGTCGTGCCGTGCGCCAGCGCGTGGACGTCGACGTCTACGCGCGCGGGGAAGGGCACGTGCGCCGCATCGCCGCCCGCGACCTGAGCGTGGCCGGCATGCTCGTCGAGTCCGCGGAGGACTTCGAGATCGGCGAGAAGCTGCGCGTGCGCTTCTCGCTGCAGGAGGGCGCGGATCCGCTCGTGGGCACGGCCTGGGTCGTCCGCAAGGGCGAGGCCCGCCAATGGGGCCTCGAGTTCCTCTACCTGGACGGCGGCGGTCTCGAGGCCCTGGGGCGATTCGTCGGCAGCTCCTAGCCGCCAGCGGCCACCACCGCGTCAGTGGCTGCTATTCCTGGCGCAACGCCGTCATCGGATCGACACCGCGCCCGCGGTCAGGGACAGCACCGTCGCGGCCGCGCGCGAAGGCGCGGGATGGTTGCGATCTTTCCCGTGTGCCCTGACACATCGGCACGGCTTCCCGCCTGCGTACAGTCATCGAACGACGCAACCCCCGACTGGAGACACGACAGTGACCCAACGAATCCCCCTTGCCTTGATTCTGGCCGCGCTACTGTCGGCCTGCGGCAGCAGCATGACCGCGACGCCGCCGGACACACGACGCGTCTCGACGTTCAGCGGAACCCTGGACGACCCGACGCGCTGCACGTGCGCCCCTGGCGCCCTCGGCGCCTTTACCGTCCAGCCCAACGCGTCGGGGCGCTTGGACGCCGTCGCCACGGTGCAGCCCGCCGATGCGAAGCTGGTGGTCCGGCTGCTGGACCCGAGCCTCAACACCGTCCACGTCGTGTCGACCCAGACGGGCGCCACCGCGGCGCTCAACTTCACCGTCGCGCCTGGGACCTATGCGATCCAGGTGTTCCTCGCGTCCGACGGTCCGCGACAGGCGAGCTACAACCTCTCCGTCACGTATCCCTAGGTCCGTGGGGACGCCGGCTTATTCCTGACGCAAGGCGACCATCGGATCGACGCGCGCGGCGCGCAGCGCGGGCAGGAGGGCGGCCGCGCCCGCCGTCACCGCCAGCACCAGGGCGGCCGCCGCGAAGGTCACGGGGTCGCGCGGCTGCAGTCCGAACAGCAGGGAAGCCGCGCCACGTGTGGCGGCGAGGGCGACCAGCGTGCCGAGGACCGTGCCCAGGACGAGGAGCCGGCCCGCTTCGCGCAGGATGAGCCCGATGACCCCCGCGCGCTGCGCACCCAGGGCCAGGCGGATTCCGATCTCGCCGCGGCGGCTCGCCACGAGGTAGGCGATGACCCCGTATAGGCCCACCGTGGCCAGCAGCACGGCGAGCAGGCCGAAGAAGCCGGAGACCATGGCCATCAGCCTGTCCCGCACCATCTGGCCCTGCACTTCTTCCTTCAGACTGAAGAACTCGGCCGCGACGTCGGGATGTCGGCCGGCGAGCAGGCGCTTGATGCCGGCGATGACCGGGGCCGACGCCCCCTCCGAGCGCAACATGATCCATACCCAGCGCCCGTTCGGCGGGAATTGCGTGACCGGCGCGAAGACCTGGGGCGGGATGGGGCCGCGAATGTCGGAATAACGCGAGTCCGCCACCACGCCGACGATCTCGTACACGGTCGATGGATAGTCGGGCTCCTCTCCGGTTCGCAGCGTCTGGCCGATGGGATCCGTCCCGCTGAGCATCTCGCGTACGAACGCCTGGTTCACGACGGCGACGCGCGGTGACGTGCGGGTGTCGCGCGCGTCGACATCCCGGCCCCGGCCCAGGGGGATCTCCATCGTCTCGAAGTAGCCCGGGCTCACCCAGGCGAACTTCACGCTCTTCTCGATGGCCCGGATCTTCACCACATGGCTCCACGACCGCCCGACCAGGGGTATGTGCGTGGTCGTCGCCGCGCGGCGGACACCCGGCACCTCGCGCACTTCGTCGATCAAGCGGGTACGGAACGCGTCGCGCTGCTCGGGTGACATCTGCGAGTTCTGCCAGCCGAGGTACGCGACGGTGATCCCCTCCGACCGAAGCCCGGGATCGAACGTCATCAGGTTCCGGAAGCTGCGCACGAAGAGGAGGGCGGCCACCAGCAGCACGAGCGAGACGGCAATCTGCGTGACGACCATCAGGCGTTGCACGGAGAGGCGGTCGCGCGCGGCGGTGAGGCCGCGGCTGGCCACTCTCAGCGCCGCTTCGGGCGGCAGGCCCGACGCGCGCCAGGCGGGAATCACGCCGAAGACGATGCAGGTGGCGGCGGCGACGGCGGCGGTGAACAGGAGGACACGCCAGTCCGTCTTGATGAGGAGGTGGACGGAGCCCCCGTCCCCCAGGCTCGAGACGAGCACGCGGCTCAACACCTGGGCCAGCGCGATTCCGAGCGCGGCGCCCCCGGCGGCCAACAGGCCGCCCTCGGCGAGGAACTGTCCCAGCAGGCGGCGGCGCGAGGCGCCCAGGGCCACGCGCACGGCGATCTCGCGGGCCCGGGCCGCCGCTCGGGCGAGCATGAGGCTGGCCAGGTTGGCGCAGGCGATGAGCAGGACGAGGCCGGTGATGGTGAGCAGCAGCCAGAGCGACCGGTCGTACCGCGCACGCAAGTCGCTCACGCCCGCCGACGCCGGGTACGCGGCCAGGCGGAATCGCCGGTACTTCTCGACCTTCTGCCGGGAATAGCCCACGATCTCGGTGGCGGCGAACGTGCCCGCGCTCAGCGAGTCGAAGTGCGCCGACGCGCGCTCGATCGTCCAGCCCGGCTTGAGCCGTCCCATCACGACGAGATCGAACAGATCGCGGCGCATCTCCTTCGGCCGGCACAGCGGCCGGGCGATGTCGAACGTGTCGCCGACGGCGACGCCGAAGAAGCCGGGCGGAGTCACGCCGATGACGTCGACCGGATCGCCGTCGACCACGAGCTTCTCGCCGGCGATGTCCCGGCCGCCCAGCTCCCGCTGCCAGTACCCGTAGCCCACCACCGCGTGTGACGCGGGACAGGCGGCCGCCGCGTCTTCCGGCTGCAGCAGCCGGCCGCGCCAGGGCTGGACGCCGAGGGTGTCGAAGAAGTCGCCGCTCACGCGAAGGCCCCTGGCTCGGCGGGAGTCGGCGAAGGAACCGACGCGCGCGTCGCTCGCGGACCAGGCAAAGATGCGCGAGAAGGCCTGCTGATGGTCGCGCAGCTCCTCCCAGATGGGACGCGTGAGCTGGCCGTAGGGCTCGCCGTTGAGGCCCATCCCTCCGTTGCCGCCGACGATCCGCACCTCGGCCAGCTCGTTCGGGCGGGGAACGGGCAGGGTGCGGAGGCGCACGGCGTCGAGGATCTGGAAGACGGCGGTGTTGGCGCCGACGCCGAGCGCGAGGGACAAGGTCGCCACGACCGCGAAGCCCGGGCTGTGTCGCAGCGAGCGGGCGGCATGGCGCACGTCGGCCCAGACGTCTTCGGTCGCCGTGAAGAGGGTCATCGGCGAAACTTCCAGTCTTACCGGCGGGCACGGCCCAGGATCAAGGATTTGGATTATTGTGCAGCAAAGCTTCGGTCGCCGCCAAGCCCGTATTCTTCACGTCGACGCGATGATCGTGCTCCGCGGCGAGTAGCCGGGAGGAAGAAAAACCCCCAGCTGGCTACACCACCCAGGTCTACTAGTTGGTATCCGGCGGGTAGCCCAATACCACCTGGAGGCCCCAGCTGGGGGCACGGCTGTCCCGCGCAACGCGGGCGCCGCGGCGAGTCATATCACGTCTCCTCTTTCTTGTGTAGGATCGCTCGGACCGCCACCGTCTCGAGGTCGCGATTGATCCGACGGTTCGCCGTGGACGTCCGCTTCGCCCTGCGGCTTCTCCGCCGCAATCCCGGGTTTTCCTCCGTCGCCGTCCTGGTGCTGGCGCTGGCGATCGGCGTCAACACCGCCGCCTTCGGTTTCGTCGACGCCCTGCTGTTCAAGAGCCTTCCCGTCCGCGCCCCCGACGAGCTCGTGCGAATCGCCGCGTCGGCGATGGACGGCGCCGTGAGCTACGCCGACTATCTCGACTACCGCTCGGCACGCACCTTGACGGACGTGATCGCCTTCACCGCCGACAACCTGGAATATCGCGCGACGGGCTCCGATCGGACCGAACGCGTGGCCGCCTACATCGTCTCCGACAACTACTTCTCGGTGCTGGGCGTCGATCTCGCGATGGGCCGGGGCTTGACTCCCGCCCCCGTGGGTAGCGAGCCGCCTGGCGTCGTGCTCAGTGACGCATTCTGGCGCTCGCGCTTCGGAGCCGATCCGGGCATCCTCGGCCGCGGCGTGTGGCTGAGCGGCACGAGCTTCGCCGTGGTGGGCGTGGCTCCACCCCGGTTCACCGGCACGATCCGCGGGGGCGCGCCGCACGTCTTCGTGCCGTTCACCAGCCAGGTTCCGAGGCAGGAGCGGCTCGAGCGCGGGCGGCGCGGTCTCCTCGCCATCGGACGGCTCGCTCCGGGTGCATCCGTCCCGGCGGCGCAAGCGGAGCTGTCGGTGATGGCGCGACGCCTCGCCGCCAGCTATCCGCAGACGAACCGCGGGGTGTCCATCGTGGTGTTCCCCGAGAGAACCGCGCTCCTTCGCGAAGCACCGCCGCTCGCCTTCGTCGTGGCCGCCATCTACGGGACGTTCGGGCTCCTTCTTTTGGTCGCGTGCGTGAACCTGGCCGGATTGCTGACGGCACGCGCCACCTTCCGGCAAAGGGAGATCGCCGTGCGCGCCATGCTGGGGGCCAGCCGAAGGGCGCTCGTGTCGCAGCTGCTCACGGAGAGCTTCGCCCTCGCCCTGCTCGGCGGCGCGGGCGGGCTGCTCGTCGGCGTGACCGCCCGCAATCTCCTGTGGAACCGCGTGCAGACCGCGATCTCGCAGCAACTCGGACACGACGCCCTGTGGATCGACACGCGGATCGACCTCCGAGTGGCGCTCTTCACGGTCGCGATCGCCTTCGGTGCGACGCTGCTCTTCGGCCTGGTGCCGGCGCTCCACGCGTCGAAGCCGGACCTGTACGGCCGCGCGAAGGACGACCCGTCGTCGCCGCCGCCCGCGCACCTCGCCCGGCTGCGCCGCCTCGTGGCCGGTCAGGTGATGCTGTCGGTCGTGCTGCTGGCTTGCGCCGGTCTGCTCGTGCAGAGCGTGCGCAGCGCGACGTCCGCGGACATGGGTCATCCGCTCGAGCGGATCTACGTCGCCGACCTGCAGGTGCCCGGGGGAGAGAAGCGGCAGGCGCAAGCGGCCTTCGACGGGGCCTTGGCCCGCGTCCGCGAGCTGCCGGGCGTCGAAGCCGCGGCCATCGGCGGGGGCGGCTGGCCCGGTTACCTGCCCCAGTCCGCGACGCCGGGCCGTCCGCGCCAGAACTACGTGATGGCGATGGCCGGTCCCGGCCTCTTCGAGGCGCTGCGCATACCGATCCTGTCGGGCCGCGAGTTCGACCTTCGGGACGCGCCCGCGTCCGCGCCGGTGGCGATCCTCAACCAGCGGCTGGCGGAAGCGCTTTGGCCCGGGCGAGACCCGATCGGGCGCTCGCTCGTCATCTGGGACGGCAAGCCGGCCGTCACCGTCGTCGGGCTGACGAAGACGGTCAAGACTTTTCCCGTCGGTCCGCCGTTCTTCATGATCTACCTGCCCCTTGCGCAGCACGACCTGACCCAGGTCACGCTCTCCGTGAGGACGGCGCCGGGCCAGGGGGATGCGCTCCAGCGGCGCTTGCCGGAGGAGCTGCGCCGCCTGCAGCTCGGCCTGGCTTCGGTGCGCGTGCGCTCCCTGTCGGACGCGGTGGGGTCCCAGCTGGCCATCCCGCAGGCCGTCGTGGCCGCTCTGGGCTCACTCGGCGCCGTCGTCTTGTTCCTGGCCGTCGTGGGTCTCTACGGCGTCACCGCGTATGTCGCCGGCCGGCGCGCCCGCGAGTGCGCCATCCGGCGCGTCGTCGGGGCGAGCCGGGTCTCGATCCTCCGCCTCCTGGTCGGAAGCTCGATGCGCACGGTGCTGGTCGGACTCGGCGCCGGGGTGGGCGTGTCGCTCGCGATCGGATGGCTGCTGAAGGATGTCTTGCTGGGCGCGTCGTTCGATCCGCGTGCGCTGGCGCTGGCGCCGCTGGCGCTGGCGGCGACGGCGCTGCTGGCCGTCGCGCTTCCCGTCTTCCGGGCCGCTTCGGTGGATCCGATGGTCGTGCTGCGCGACGAATAGCGCAAGCGATCGCACGCAGCGGCGGCGTTCAGCGCAGCGGCGTGCAGCCCTCCGCGCAGCGGCCGTTCGTCACCGGGGGTGCGCTGCCGTCGGCCGTGAAGCAGATGCGGCCGGAGTCGTCGCCGCAGAACCCGCGCACGCCGGTCCGTCCGCGGGTCTCGGGCTCGGCCGTGTAGGCAAAGGACTCGAGCCCCGTGCCCCCCGGGCATCCCGGTCGTTGGGCGAGGGCCACCTCGGCGCCGGGATGGAAAGTGCGGCGGTAGCCCGATTTCACCTGCGCGGAGGTGAGCGTCGCATCGAGGAACGTCGGTGCCGTCACCGCATAACCGGCTATGCATCCGGGGCCACGGGGATTCGACAGGCATTCCAGGCGTCCGTAGGTGTCGCAGTTCGCCGAGCCGTACGCAGCCTCGGCCGAGATCACCGTGCGCACGTCGCCGATGGCCGCCGCCTCGTTCGCGGATACGCGGGCGCGCAGCAGGCTGGGGATGGCGATGGCCGCTACGATGCCCCCGAGCGGAATGGCGATCATGAGCGAGATCGCGCTGGCCACGATGCCGCCGATGGCGAAGCCCCGCCCGCCGTACTCGCCCGGGCTGCGACTCGCGCGCGTGAGCGCCACGATCCCGAGGACGATGCTCAGCAGGGCGCCCACGCCCAGGCAGCCGAGGGTGGGGAGGCTGAGGATGCCGATGACCAGGGAAGCGATGGCGAGGCCCTGACGGGGCTGGGTGGGCGGGGGCGGAGTGAATCCCATCTCGAGGACTTCCTTTCCTGGAGCAGGGCAGCGGTTGCGGTTGGCGGCGTGGGTGTTACTTCGCGACTACAATCACGCCGGCCGCACGGGGCCCTTATCAGCAACTGACCCAGCGCAACTCGCGGGGCCGCCTCATGAAGTGATGCGCGGAGTATAGGCTGTTGTCGCGCCCGCCGGCATAGGAGGAATCATGTTCGGCAAGACCGTGGCCCAGTACCTGGGCTTCCAGAAGGTCCTTCTGGTCCTGATCGTGTTGGCCTTCCTCGTGCGCCTGACGCTTTCCCTGGTCGGCACCCCGAACTCGGCCGCCAAGTGGATCAGCGTGACCGTGGTGCTGCTCGCGGGCATTGTGTACTACGGGGTGGCCGTCCACACGCGCGGCTTCGGGAGCTACAAGCAGCTCTATCCCCTGGTCCTGTTTCAAAGCGTCCTCGGGGAGGGTCTGGTGGCGCTGGCCATCGTGCTGGCCATCTTCACCGGCCGCGACAACATCTACACCGCGCCGGAGTACAGCGGGGGCGGTGACGGCAAGAACTGGCTCCACGTCGTGGCCCATCTCGTGATCGGGGCCGTCGTCTTCCCGCTCGTCAGCTGGGGCGTCAGCTCGCTGGTGATGCTCGTGACGAAGAAGGTGGCCCCCCGGACCGCCTGAGGGACGTCAGCCGCATGGAGGCTCGATCTTGTTGGTGACCCGGGAAGGGCTCGAACCTTCAACCCAGAGATCAAGAGGCAGGAGGCCAGGAATAAACCGGCCATCTGGATCCACATGGTTACGGGCGGCCGTACTGCGAAGCGGCATGCGTCGGCGACACCCGCGGGCACCTGAAACGCTCGAGGCGTTGAAGGACGAGGGGAAGCCGATGGCGCTGCGTCCGCGAGTTCCCGATGTGGCTACGTGAGGGAACTCACGGCTTGCGCAGAACTCGCTCGCGATTTGCCTCGAGCCAGGTCGAGACGTTTTTCACGAGGAGCTTGGCGCACACGTTCCAGTTCTCCTGCTCGCGGTCTTCGCCGAAGAACGTACGCTCGTAGTCACCGACCCGAAGCGTGGCTTCCACGAAGCGCGAATGGACCGGAATGTTGACGGCGACCGTCCCCGACATCACCGGCTTTATCGAGCTGGCTCCCCCTATGCCCCGACGCGTCACGTACAGCTTGATGTCCGCGGCTATCTCGCTGGCCGCGAGCGACACACCAGAAGTGCGCTCGAGCTCCCGCTTTAGGTCCTTGATGGAGTCTTCGACGCCCTTGTCGATGTCAACGAAACCGTCTCGCACCTGGGGTCCGACGTAGACCTTCACGGTCGCGACGGGAGGCGGAGCAAGCAGGAGGGCGAGAAGGGCGCACGTCATCATGCGGGCATGAATCTAGCACGACACGACACGTATTGGCCGCGTGATCCGCCAACATGGGCGCCCGCAGTACGACAACAGCCACCACACAGAGCGGCTGCGTTGTCCGCAAGTTGTTCGTTCAGGAGATGGTGACCCGGGAAGGGCTCGAACCTTCAACCCAGAGATTAAGAGTCTCTTGCTCTACCATTGAGCTACCGGGCCACGGCTGCGGAACCCTCTTTATAACATCGCGCCGCGCGCGCGCGCAAGAAGGTCAGGGAGCGGGACGCACGGAGACGCGGTCGATGCGGATTCCCTGATCCGCGGGCTCGCCCGCCCGGCTCCACACGGGACTGTCGATGCGGAGGAGAAGCGGCGCGCCGGACCCGACTCCGCCGACCCGGAGCGCGTAGGGCCGGATCGAAGCCGTCAACGTCTGCGCGTGCGCGACGCCGTCGTTGCCGGTCACCGTCACCGTCGGCGCGGCGAGAGGTGACGGGAACGGCGAGCCCATTTCGATCGTGACGTCGTAGGAAGACGCCGTGACCGTCGGGACCAGGCGCACCCATGAGCGGCCGCGCGTCCAGCGGTGGGGGCCAGGCGGCGGCGCCCCGCCTTCTTCGTAGCGCGCCCACATCGAGCTGCGGTCGTCTTCCGCATCGACTCCGCGGGGGTGGAACATCCCGCGGACCGCGCCGTAGTCGTTCCGCGCGACGAGCACCTCGTCCGCGCGCGGCGGTGGCAGCTCGCGCCAGGCGATCTCGAGCACCAGCCACGGATCGACGAGCCACGAAGCGCGGTCCGCCTGTCGCATGGCGCGGTAGGCCGCGTCGCCGCCCGAGGTGAAAGGCAGGAGACGCGCACGCGCCAGGACCCCGCGCCAGTTCGCGGGCGTGGCGCGCGGATCGCCCTTCGCGTACGCGGCCAGGGCGCCGGCGGCGTCGCCGTGGAAGTCGAGGGCCTTGCCCAGGTCGTACCACGGGCGAGGCGAACGCGGGGCACGCGCCGCCGCCTCCTCCGCGATCCGCCAGGCATCCTGAAGCGAGCCGCCCTCGACGGCGCGTGCTGCGCCCGACATCAGGCGCGTGGCCGCGGCGTCACGCCAGGCCGCGGCCGCATACGGCCGCAACATGCCGCCGACGATCACCAGCCCCAGCCCGAACGAGGCCCAGGCGGCAAGACGCCGTCGGTGGTCGCCCGCCGCGAGCGCGACCAGGCCACCCGCGGCCGCCGCGCACGCGAAGGGCACGAAGGCGCTGCGGTAGCGGATCTCGTTGTGGAAGACGACCACGATCATCAGCAGGTAATACGCCATCCAGCCCGCGATGAGGCCGCGCGCAGGCGTGCGCGGGCCCGCGACCAGGAACACCACCGTCAGGGGAACGAGCACCAACAACAGCAGGTCGTCGAAGACGAGGCTCAGGACGTGACGCCAGGCTTCGAGCGACCTCTGGATCCCCACGAGGTTGTGCAGGCCTTCCGGGCGCAGGAAGTGCCAGAAGTTCAGCGCGACCTTCTCCACGAACAGGTCCGGATGGCGCCTGATGCCGCGCACGGCGAAGAGGAGCGCGGCCTGGCGGCGCGAGGCGGGGTTGGTCTCGCCATGGATGACCTCGCGTTGGCGGGCCAGCCGCTCGGGCTCCGCGAAGTTGTTCGCGAACCAGATGTTCTCGAAAGCCGCGCTCTCGATGAGGACGGCGTCGTGGACCAGAAACACGTTCCGCGCGGTCCAGGGCAGGATCACGACCGCGCCGCCGAGGAGGAGGGGCGCGGCCGCGGCGATTCCGGCGCGCCCTCGTCCGGCCAGCCACCAGCGCCAGAAGGCGGCGATCGGGAGGAAGCCCGTGGACACGGAACGCGCCAACGCCGCCAGCCCGAGCACGACGCCGGCGACGAAGGCGCGGCGCCGTGAGGGCATCGCCGCCTCCTCCGCCATCAGGGCGAGCGCGCTCGCGAACAGGACCGTGTGCAGGTTCTCCGTCATGGTCCAGCTCGTCATCTCGACCGCGGGCCACCACACGGCGTAGGCCACGCCGGCCCAGGCGCCCCACGGACCGGCGGCCCGACGTCCCAGCGCCGCCACCGCGACCGCGGCCAGGGCGTCGAGCGCACATTGAAGAACACGCAACGGCAGGAGGTGAGGCCCGAACATCCAGAACACGACGCCCAGGAAGAGGTGGTACAGCGGCGCGATCGTCCACTCGCCGTTCCAGAGGCGCCACTCGTCGCTCATCAGCACGTAGCGCAAAGGCGAGGGATGCTGCGCGAGCAGCAGGCCGTTCGTGAAGTAGTGGTACTGGTGCCCGTAGAGGAGAGGCTGGTCGACGAGGAACGTGAAGGCGAGGCGGGCGAAGAACGCGGCCGCGAAGACCGCCACCGCCCAGGGCCGGGGCGGCTTCAAAGGAGCAGGCCGCCGTCCACTCCGACCACCGCGCCGTTCATGAAAGAGGCGAGGTCGGACGCGAGGAAGACGTAGACGGCCGCCACCTCCTCCGGGCGCCCGAGGCGGCGCGCGGCCGTGCGCTCGAGGAGGGCGGACAGGACCTTCTCGGGGACGCCCCTCGCCATGTCCGTGTCGATGAATCCGGGAGCCACCGCGTTCGCGGTGATGCCGAGGGGGCCGAGCTCGCGCGCCCAGGCCCGGGTCAGGCCGATGATGCCGGCCTTGCTCGCCGCGTAGGCGGTCTGGCCGTAGTTGCCCATGCGGGCCACGACCGAGGTGGCGGAGAGGATGCGCCCCGCGCCGGCCGCACGCATCGGGCGCAGCGCGGCCCGGGTACCGATCATGGCTCCGCGCAGGTTGACGTCGAGCGTGGCCGTCCAGTCCTCGTCCGAGACCTTGCCCAGGGTGGCGTCGCGCACGATGCCGGCGTTGTTGACGAGCACGTCGAGCCGTCCCCATTCCGCCACGACCGTGTCGACCGCGCGTTCCATGGCCGGCACGTCCGTGACGTCCGCCGGGATGGCGAGGGCGTCGCTGCCCGCGCGGCCGATGGCGTCGGCCGTGCGCTCGATGCCGTCTCCGTCCCGATCGAGGACCGCCACCCGCGCGCCCGCCTCGGCCAGGGCCACCGCGGTGGCCGCCCCGATGCCCCGGGCGGCACCGGTGACGAGGGCGACACGCCCCTCCAAGCTGAGGACAGCAAGTGACATCGGCTGAACCTAGCGCACCGGCGGTGGGGCCGCAAACGAGAACGTCCGCCGGCCGTTGCAGGCCGGGCGCGGGCATGGGACGCTGTAACGTCAATGTTGAAGGCCGGGGACCGCATCGGGGATTGGATCATCGAGAGCCCTCTGGGGGAGGGCGGCATGGGCGCGGTCTTCCGCGTGCACTCCGCCCTGAGCGAGCGCGTGGACGCCGCCCTCAAGGTGATGAAGCCCTCGCTCGAGCCCGACGCCCGTACACGTTTCGTGCGCGAGGCGGAGGCTTTGGCCGCCCTGCGCCATCCCGCCATCGTCCGCGTCATGGGTTTCAGCGAGGACACGCGGCGCGGGCTGTTGTATCTCGTCATGGAGCTGGCGGAGGGGGAGACGTTGAAGCGGCGCCTGGAGCGCGGCCCCATGGCCCTGCCGGAGGTGCTGAACACGTTCGTCCCCCTGGCCGGGGGGCTCGAGCATGCGCACGCGGCCGGGATCTCCCATCGCGACCTGAAGCCGTCGAATATCATCCTCTCGTCGAGCGGCGTGCAACTGGTGGACTTCGGCATCGCCGCCGCCGAGCAGTCGGGCGAGCTCACCGGCAAGGGCCACCTCGGAACACTCAGCTACCTGCCCCCGGAGGTCTTCCGCGGCGAGCGCGCGGAGCCTCGCCAGATCGACGTCTACGGCCTCGGACTCCTCCTGAACGAAGCGCTCACCGGAAAGCACCCGTTTCCCATCGAGTCCGGCCTGACGCCGGCGGCGGCGCTGGCCACCGTCGGCATGCGCAAGCTCCAGGAGCCCGCCCTCGATCCGGGCGAAGGGGCGCCGGAGCCGCTCCGCAAGCTCATCCGCGCGGCGACGAGTCCCGACCCGAAGACGCGTCCCGACATGGGTCTGATGCATCGGGTGCTCGCGTCGTTGGTCGAGCGGCGTGGGGGCGCCTCCGCGGTCGCGACGGCGGCGGCCGCGCCCGCGCGCGTGCCCGCGTGGTCGCCGCCGCCCGATTCGACGATGCGCGTGCCCGATCCCGTCCGGCCGGGTGGCGCCACCTACGGCGGCCAGACGACTTCCCATTCGCGGCGCCGCTTCCGCGAGCGAAGGAAGAGTGTCATCGTCGCCTGGGCGGCGAGCGTGATCGCGGCCGCCCTCCTGACGGCGCTCGTCATCATGATGATGAACGGGTCGCGCGGACGGGAGCAATCGCTCTCGCCGGAGGGCTCGCCGTCGCCGAGCGCGCGTGCGACCGGCGGCGACATCAAGCCGAGGGCCACGATCAGCCCGCGGACGCCGAGCGAGCCGCCGACCGCGCCGCCTACCGCGGCCCCGGTCGCGATACGCCAGCCGACCACGACCACCACGACGGTCCCGGCCCCGGCGCCGGTTCTCAGTGTCAGCCCGCGCCCCTCGCCGCGTCCTACCCCCAGCGCGGTGGCGACGCCGGCGCCACCCGCGGCCGAGCCCCCGTCGCCGCGTCCGTCGCCGCGCCCGGCGACGCCGACACCGCATCCGAGCCCGGTGGCCACGCCGCCCGCGGCCGAGCCGGAGCCGACCACGACCACCACGCCCCCGCCGCCGCCGCCGCCGCCGTCGCCCAGCCCGCCCGCGTAACGCGGTCGCGCGCGTGGTGCTCAGCGCACCCGAGACGAGCGGCTATGATGTCGGTCGGATGATGCGAAACCGCCGCCAAGCGCCCGCCTTCCTTGCCGTCCTCCTGGCCGCCATCGTTCCCGCTTTCGGGTGCGCCGGCGCGACCGGACGTCCGCCGGTCGTGGCCGCCTCGCCGCCCAGCGGGCCGCCCTCGGCCGAGCCCGAGGGCCCCACGCCCAGTGCCGCGCCGGCTCCCGCGCCGCCCGCGCTCCCGCGGGGTCCGCTGCCGGGCATGCCTCCCGTCCTCGATCCGGACGACATCTACAGCGAGACGCGCCCGGGCAAGCTGAGCCGCGTGGTGAAGGATTTCCCCGAGCGCGTCTACGTGCCCAACAGCAAGAGCAACACCGTGGACGTGATCGATCCGAAGACGTTCAAGATCATCGACCACTTCGACGTGGGTCTCCTGCCCCAGCACGTGACGCCGTCGTGGGACCTGAAGACGCTGTGGGTGCTCAACAACGTGGGGAACACGGTCACGAAGGTGGACCCCGCCACGGGCAAGAAGGGCGGGTCCGTGCGGGTGGATGCGCCGTACAACATGTACTACACGCCGGATGGCAAATACGCGATGGTGGTGGCGGAGCGCCTGCGCCGCCTCGACTTCCGCGACCCACACACCATGAAGCTGCAGAAGTCGCTGAGCGTGGCGTGCCCGGGCGTGGACCACGTCGACTTCTCCGCGGACGGCCGTTACCTCATCGCGAGCTGCGAGTTCGGCGCGCGCATGATCAAGGTGGACGTGGCCGAGCAGCGCCTCGTGGGCTCGGTCAAGCTCCGGGCGGGCGCGATGCCCCAGGACGTCAAGCTCTCTCCGGACGGGAAGGTCTTCTACGTCGCCGACATGCGCGGGAACGGCGTGTACATGATCGACGGCGAGAAGCCGTCGGTGATCGGCTTCATCCCCACGGGCCTGGGCGCGCACGGGCTCTACGCGAGCCGGGACTCGAAGGTCCTGTACGTCTCCAACCGCGGCGAGGGCAGCGTCTCGCTCATCGACTTCGCGACGCGGGCGGTAGTCAAGAAGTGGGTGCTGCCCGGCGGAGGAAGCCCGGACATGGGCGGAGTGTCGGAGGACGGCAAGGTGCTGTGGCTGGCCGGCCGGTATCACTCCGAGGTCTACGCGATCGACACGAAGGACGGGAAGCTCCTGGCCCGGATCCCCGTCGGCCGCGAGCCGCACGGCCTGTGCATCTATCCGCAGCCGGGGCGGTATTCGCTTGGCCATACCGGCGTCTTCCGCTAGCGCTCCTCGCCTCATCCAATCCTCAGCCGCTTCTTCGTGGCGCTTCTCCGTGCCCGCGGGGTATACGACGTCGTGGCGCAGACCCGAAGGAGACCCCGATGAGACCTCGTCCATTCGCGTGGATCGCGCTGGCCTTGATCCTGGGACCGGCAGCGATCTCGGGCGTGTCGCGGGCGGAGGCTCCGCCCGTGGAGAAGTCGCCCGATCTCCTGGCCGCGGAGCTCGCGCGCTGGTCCGCCTTCGTGGCCGGCAACACCGCGACGGACGACATGTGGAAGCAGGTCAAGGACGCCACCGCGCCCGGCCTCGCCCGCGTGGAACAGGCGCTGCGCGGCGGACATCGTCTGCTCGCCCTCCTCCGGCTCACGTCCGTACGGGAGAACCTCTACGCCTCCACCTACCTCGCCGAGCGCACGGCCGAGCAGCGCCGCGACCCTGCCGCGTTCGAAGCGGAGTTCCACCGCATGGGCGTGGTCCTGAAGGACGAGCTGGGCGGATCCAAGCCGGGAGACCTCGACGCGCTGCGCCCGGTCGCCGTTCGGGCGATGGCGGAAACGGCGGCGGCCAAGACCGCGGTGTACTACCACGCGAGCCTCGACTACGGGCGCAGCACCACGCCGGACAGCGGCCTCTACTACCTCGGGGCCGCGCAGGCCCAGCGTGACTTCATCGAGCTGGCTCGCCGCCTGTCCCCGCCGTCGGGCCCGCCGGCTCCGCGGGTGCGGGCTCTGGACGCGGGTCTCGAGGCGCTCCAGGGAGAGGTGCTGGCCGCCTATCGTCCACCCGCGTCCGTGGACAAACATCCGGAGTTCATCGGGATCAGCTCGGCGATCAAGGAGTCCCGCGAGCTCGCCGCGGCCGGCGCGACCTACGGCGCGCTTCTTCGCTACCTCCAGGCGGCCATCCGATTCGGCGTCATGCGCGCTCCCGCGCCCGTCCTCGACGCCGCCACCCTCGCGACGCGCCTCGAGGCGCTCGGAGCGCGCCTGGGCGCGAGCGGAGTGGATCACAGCATCGGGCGGCTCATCCTGGAAGCGGCCCAGGCCGACCTCGAGGAGCACGCGTCGGACGGGAAGGCGGCGACGGCGTCGGTCATCGCCAGCGACGTGCTCCCGCGCTACTTCGCGGCCCTCGATCCCTCTCCCGCGCGGCCGCCCGCCGAGCCGGCCAAGGTCACGGTCACGCTCGTCCGCTGGCCCTACACCTGAAACCTCTCCGATCCAGCAGGTCTGCTGGCCCAGAGCGTCGTGCAGTCGTTCGGCAGCAAGGCGCGTTTCGTGGTGGAGAACTACGGTGAGTCGGAGCTGGCCCGGCGCTTCGGCGTGACGCGGTATCCCGCGATCTTCGTGGACGACATCCTGGTCGCGAAGCCCAAGGACTTCGGCTTCTACGGCAAGGGTGAAGGCCAGGGAGACGGGCGCTACACGCCGCTCCGGAGCGCGGCCGCGCACGAGCGGTTCCGTGGCGACCTCTCGCGCGTGATCGAGCTGGTGCGGGCGGGACGCCGCGATCAGGCGCAGGCGCAGGGCGTGTCTGCGGAAACGACCGAGATCGCGGCCCTGCCCGCGTTCTCCCTGACCGATCTCGAAGGAAAGCCGGTCGCGCCCTCGGACCTCGCGGGACGCGTCGTGGTGGCCGAGTTCTGGGCGACCTGGTGTCCGCCGTGCCGGAACACGCTGGCCTGGCTGGGCGACGTCAAGAAGAGGTACGGCGATCGCGTCGTGGTGCTGGCCATGGCCATCGAGTCCGACGAGGCGGAGGTCCGCAAGGTGGTCGCGGAGCTCGGCGTCCCGCTGCGGTGGGCGATCGGCACGCCGGAGGTCGCGCGCGCGTTCGGCGACGTCACGACTCTGCCCACCCTGTTCGTTTTCGACCCGGAGGGCCGCACCGCGGCCGTTTTCTACGGGGCGCCGCCGAAGCTGCACGAAGAAGCCGAGGCGCGCCTGGACGCGCTGGTCAAGGGCGCGCGCGGGCGCTGAGCGATCAGCGCTCGCGCACCTCGCCTCGCTGTCCCTCCGGCGCGCCGCAGGACCGGCGCACGATCAGGGTCCCGTGCAGGAGGATGTCGCGCGTGGGGAGGCCGGCCCCGGCCACCCGGTCCAGCATGGCCGCCATCGCGGCCGCGCCGATCTGCCGGGTCGGCTGGCGCAGCGTGGTGAGCGGCACCGGGAGCAGAGCGGCATATTCGACGTCGTCGATACCGACGAGGCGGACGTCGCCCGGCACCTTGTAGCCCAGCTCCAGGACCGCGTGCATCACGCGCGCCGCCGTCCAGTCGTTTGCGCACACGATCGCCTCCGGCCGGGAAGATTCCATGAGGCCCCGCACCGCCGCCACGTCCGTGGGATCGAGGCGGCGGACGAGGGCGGCGTCGTAGGCGACGTCCCAGGCGGCCAGGGCCTCGCGGTAGCCGGACGTGCGCGCGTCGACCGTCGCCGCCGCGTTGCCTACGCCCACGAACGCGACGTGGCGCGCGCCCAGGCGCAGCAGGTGCTCGGTGATGACGTAGCCGGCGCGGCGGTTGTCGATGCCCACGAGGTCGTGGTGGCCGCGCTGCGGATAAGGGAGCACGGTCCGGTCGAGGAGGACCACCGGGATGTGCGCGTCGTCGAGGGCTCGCGCGATGCGCAGGTTCATCTCGTCCTTGGCGGGCGTCAGCTCGAGGGGCGCGAAGAAGACCCCGGCGACACGGCGGTCGATGTACTGGCGGCACAGCTCCCAGGCCCGGTCTTCCTTCGATCCGGAGGCCCCTTGCTGGCTGCCCCAGACGAGCGCGTGCTCGCGGGCGAGAGGGGAGGCCATCATGCCCTGGCAGATCGGCTCGAAGATCTCTGTCTCGCCGAGGTCGGGGATGAGGAGGCCGAAGGAGAGGCGGGACGGCTCGGGCCGCGTGTGCACGTACGTGCCCGATCCCGCGCGCCGCTCCACGAGACCTGCGCGCTGCAGGTCGCGCACGGCACGCCCCACGGTGATCCGCGACGCCCCAAACTGCCGGACGAGGTCCGCCTCGCTGGGGAGGCGGTCGCCCTCCTTCCAGCGGCCGTCCCGGATCTCGCGCTCCAGGGAGCGATAGACCTGGCGATGTTTCGGAGTTTCGGTCCTCTCCGTCACTTTCATGCAAAGATGATATATCAGCTATAGGCGTGTGTAAATCACATAGCAACAGACAATATCGTCGACTTGCTCTCATTGGCTTGACAGCGGGAGGGTGAAGGGCCATATTGGACGGAGAGTTGCTATAGCAGCTATGGCGACTTGCGGGGGAGGTCACCTTGGGTACGGCGACGGTCGCGAAGAAGCATTTCCTGTTGGCGTCGGACTTCGACCAGACGTTGAGCTTCAACGACTCCGGGGTGGTCCTCAGCGAGTTGATCGGGGCCTCCGACTTCCAGTCGAAGGTGGAGGGTCTGGCGGCGAGCAACCTCGTGCACCAGGGTGGAGAGCTGGCCTACCTCATCCGCCACGACCCGGAGTTCCGCGGCGTGCGCAAGGAGCATCTGGTCGAGGCGGGCCGCCGCGTGCGCCTGCGCAAGGACATCCCCGTCCTCATGGAGTTCCTGGCGCGTGGTCTCGAGGACTCGCAGTTCTCGTTCTTCGTGATCTCGGCCGCGCCCAAGGAGGTCGTGCAGTCCGCGCTCGACGGGATCGTGCCGCCCGATCACATCTTCGGGACCGAGCTCGACTACGAGCCGCGAACGGGGGAAGTGCGTTCCATCCGCCGCGTCCCCGCGGGCTACGGCAAGGTCTCGGTGCTCGAGGAGCTCGAGGAACGCCTCGGCACTCCTCCCGACCGCACGATCTACGTGGGCGACGGCAGCTCGGACGTGCACGTGATGCTGCACGTCAACAACCGCGACGGCTTCACCATCGCGGTCTCCGAGAACAAGCACCTGGCCCGCATCGCCAAGCGCACGGTGCTGAGCGACAACGCGTTCAGCATAGTGCTCCCGATGCTCCAACACCTCGCGGGCTGGCAGACGGCGGAGATCCGCCGGCTCTTCGAGACGTACGGGCTGAGCCTCCACGAATGGGACAAGGTCAGCACCGACCGCATCACCTTGGCTCCGCCGTCGCCCCTCGACGGCGCGGTGGCTTGATGGCGGCGACGCCTGCGCTCGTCGAAAGCCTGGGCTGGGCGGCGACGGCCGTCTTCGTCGCGTCGTATTTCACGCGGCCGTCCCTGCTCGCGCGCGTGCAGATGATCGGCGCCCTCATGTGGATCGCGTACGGCGTCCTCCAGCACGCGCTGCCCGTGGTGGTGGCGAACCTGCTCGTGTTCGCGGCCGCGGGCTGGACGGCGCGACGGTCGCGCGCGGCCGACCCGTCCGTCGGCTGACCCGTCTCGTACCCGGGCCCCAATAATCATTCCCGCCCGAGCGAAATCCCTCTACCCGCCCAATAAACCGGCGCCCTCGATCGTTATCGAGGTGACGGGCCGCGGAATGGCGGCGGGGACGGGCACGTAACGCTCATAGCGAGGACCCTTGGCCAGCTCCACGAAGGCGCGGCGGGATTGGATCGGGTCCGCAATCGATCAATACCAGGCCCGCCTCATCCGCTTCGCCTCCCGGATCACGGGGGACGTGGAGTCGGCGCGCGACGTCGTCCAGGACACGTTCCTCCGCCTCTGCCGCGAGGACCTGGACCTCATCCGCGATCACCTTCCGGCCTGGCTCTTCCGCGTCTGCCGGAACCGCGCGCTCGACGTCCGCAAGAAGGAGAGTCCATTGCAGGCACTCGACGACGACGGGATCTCGGCCCTGGAGGAACCGGGCGTGGGTCCCCACGCACGCCTGGAGCAGGATGCCGACGCGCGCCTTGTGCGGGCCGCGCTCGACCTGCTTCCGGCGGCGCAGCAGGAGGTGCTGCGCCTGCGCTTCCAGGAGGAGCTCAGCTACAAGGAGATCAGCGGCGTGACCGGCCACTCGGTCGGCAGCGTCGGCTTCCTGATCCACGACGGCATCAAGAAGTTGCGGGCGCGGTTGCGGCCGGAGGAGCCGGCGCGCCGCCCGGAAGGAGAGCGCGCCGATGCATGAAGAACCGCGTGAGGAGGACCTGACCGCGTACGCGCTCGGTGAGCTGGACGGGGAAGCGCGGACGGCGGTGGAAGAGGTGCTGGCCCGGTCGGCGGCGGCGCGACGCGAGGTCGAGGAGGTCCGTGCGGTGGCGGCACGGCTCCGTGGCACCTTCGCTTCCGTGCCGCCGGAGGCCCTGACGCCGGCGCAGCGCGCGGCTGTGGAGGCGGAGGCCGCGCGCGAGCCACGGTCTCGCCGTCGTTCGTGGTCAATCGCGGCGGCGCTGGCGGCTGGGGTGGCCGCTTCGCTGGTGGTGGTCGCGGTCACGTTCGTTCCGCTGCGCCGGGAGGCACTGCCCCGGGTCTATCAGGGGAATCAGCCGCTGACTTATGAACCGCCCCATATCGCCCGCCCGGCGCCGGCCCCGCCTCCCAAGGCCGCCCAGCGGATGTCAAACGAGGCCTTCGAGAAGCTCAAGGCCCTCGGCTACGTCCAAGGCTCGCCCGACGGCTTCGAGCAGAACGCCTTGTCCAAGGATGTCGATGAGTTCGCCAGGTCGTCGGCGCCCTTCAACACCGAGGCCTACGACCATATCCGGGACAACGCGTTCGTCCTCGTCGCGCAGGATCCGCGCTCGACCTTCTCCGTCGACGTGGACACCGCGTCCTATTCCAACGTGCGGCGCTTCCTGCGCGACGGGCAGCTTCCGCCCAAGGACGCCGTGCGCGTGGAAGAGCTGATCAACTACTTCCCCTATGCCTACGAGCCGCCGACGGGCGCGGTGCCCTTCGCCGTCCACATGGAGACGGCGGCCTGCCCCTGGAAGCCGACCCATCGCCTCGTGCGCATCGGCCTGAAGGGCCGCGAGGTGCCGCGTGGAGAGCGCCCGCAGAGCAACCTCGTCTTCCTCATCGACATCTCGGGCTCGATGGATGCGCCCAACAAGCTGCCCCTCGTGAAGGCGGCGCTGCGCATGCTCGTCGCGGAGCTCCGGCCCGAAGACCGCGTCGCCATCGTCGTCTATGCCGGCGCGGAGGGTCTGGCTTTGCCGTCGACGCCGGTGGCGGACAAGGCGGCGATCCTCTCCGCCATCGAAACCCTCTCTCCCGGCGGCACCACGCACGGAAGCGCGGGGATTCGCCTGGCCTACGAGACGGCGGCCGCGAACTTCATCGAAGGCGGCGTGAATCGCGTCATCCTCGCCACGGACGGCGACTTCAACGTCGGAGTCACGAGCGCGGGCGAGCTGGTGCGGCTGATCGAGGCCAAGAGGAAGAGTGGGGTCTTCCTGACCGCGCTCGGGTTCGGCATGGGCAACCTGAAGGACGCGACCCTCGAGAAGCTCGCCGACCACGGCAACGGCAACTACGCGTACATCGACAATCTCGCCGAGGCGCGCAAGGTGTTCGTCGAGCAGGTGGGCGGTACGCTGGTGACGATCGCGAAGGACGTGAAGCTCCAGGTCGAGTTCAATCCCGCCCAGGTGAAGGCGTTCCGCCTCGTCGGCTACGAGAACCGGGTGCTCGCGCACCAGGACTTCAACGACGACACACGGGACGCCGGCGACATCGGCGCCGGCCATACCGTCACCGCGCTCTACGAGATCGTGCCGCCGGGCGTGGACATCGACGTGCCCGGTGTGGATCCGCTCAAGTACCAGCCGCCGGCGGGGCGCGGCCAGACGTCCGGGTCTGGCGAGCTGCTCACCCTGAAGCTTCGTTACAAGCAGCCGGATTCGGATCACTCGGCCCGGCTCGACGTCCCCGTGGAGGATTCCGGCCAGTCGTTCGAAGAGGCCTCGGCCGACTTCCGGTTCGCCGCCGCCGTGGCCGGCTTCGGAATGGCGCTGCGCGATTCGGTGTACAAGGGCGACGCGAGCTTGCGCACGAGCGAGGCCTGGGCGCGGGGCGCCCTGGGCGAGGACGAAGGCGGCCACCGCGCCGAGCTCGTCTCGCTGATCGCCCAGGCTCGGCGGCTGGCCCCGAACCGCTGACGGCCGCCGCCCGCGGAAGGCATACTGGGGGCGACATGAGCAGCCCCCTCTATGCCGCCGCCCGCAGCTCCGCCGCCGGCCTCGTGGACTATTTCGCGCGACACGCGGCCGCGGCCCAGGCGCATCCCTCCGTAGGCTCGTGCCTGCCGGACGTGGCCACCGTGGAGGCGTTGATCAACGCGGCCTTCTGGGCGAGCCTGCAGCGCGAGGAGGGATACGCGCCGGAGATCTCGCTGGCGTTCCTGCCTCCAAAGCGGGCGGTGCGGCCCTTGATGCTGGCCGAAGCCATGCCGCTGAGCCCGCGCGCCCTGGGCCGCCTCGCGCCCGCGGTGGAGCGGCCGGGCATCCATCTCGGGGTCTGGCGTGACCAGGGTGTGCTACGCGTCTGGGGCACGACCCGCGCGATCCCGACCTTCTGCTTCGTTCTCGAAGTGCTGGGGCCCGGGCTTCTCGTCGTCAAGCACCGCGTGCAGGACGACTCGGCCAAGTTCCGCAACGTGGCCGTCTTCGAGGGCGAGGAGGTGAAGGTCCTCAGCCGCGAAGACGCCCACGCTTCCGATCATCCCGCGTTGCTGAGGTCGCTGCTGGCTCCGGAGTCCGCGGGCGGGGAAGACGACTCCGCGGACGTGCTCATCCGCCTCGCCGTGTCGATGCGCGCGCACGGGCGCGGGGGCACGCTGCTGGTCGTGCCCGCGGCGACGGACGCCTGGCGGGAATCGATCGTCCGGCCCGTGGCCTACGCCGTCGATCCCGCCTTCACGGAGTTGCGCGACCTCGTCCTCGAGGACTCGGAGGAGGATCCCCTCCGTGGCCACGAAGCGCTGGGGCGGGTGGTGGACGCGGTCGCGGGCCTGACCGCCGTGGACGGCGCGACCGTGATCTCGGACCGCTACGAAGTGCTCGGGTTCGGCGTGAAGATCGGCCGTCCAGATGGCCGGGCCCAGGTGGAGCAGGTGCTGGTGAGCGAGCCCGTCGAAGGCGGCGCGGCCGTCGTCATGGCTCCCGTGCAGCTCGGCGGGACGCGGCACAGCTCCGCCGCCCAGTTCGCGCAGGACCAACGGGACGCGGTCGCGCTCGTCGCGTCCCAGGACGGCCGCTTCACGATCTTCGCGTGGTCGCCACGCGAGGGGATGGTCCACGCGCACCGCGTGGAGACGCTGCTGATGTGAAGGGGCCGCGCTTCAGGGGCGCGGCAGCCGCAGCGCGCGCAGCTCGGCCAGGGCCCGGCGGAGGTTGGCCAGGATCGTCGTGTCGATGGGCGTCTTCGGAGACGCGCGGCCGAAGTAGTCCTCGAGCCCGCGGAGCTCTTCTTCCGTGAGGGCGGGCGGGCCGCTGACCGCGGCCATCTCGCGCACCAGCACGGCCAGGGCCTCGACGTCGTGGGCCGCCGCCTCGTTGGCGCGCTGGATCCGCTGCACGTCCGCTATGCCGCTCAGGATCTTCTCGACCTGGGCCTGTCGGCCGAAGGTGAGGGCCTGCTCGCGCAGGCGCGTGAAGATCGGGCCGAAGCGTCCGTCGGCCCAGACGAGGCCGTTGGTGCGGGCGGCCACGCGGTAGGTGGTGAGGGCGAGGGTCGCCTTGGCGTCGACGTCGCCGCCCCCCGACTCGATCATGAGGTCGAGGCTGTCGATCGCTCCCAGGACCTCGGCCGCGGTGAGCGTCTTCGGCTGGTCGCTCATCCCGCCATTTTATCCGGGCGATGGAGTAGGCTGGCGCCGGTGCGCACCAGATCGAGCATCGGCGTGCGGACGGCGATGGCATCGCTGCTCCTGGCCGCGTCCGCCCTGGCCGCGGGACAAGAGCCACCGCGGGCGTTCATCGACGGCACGGGGCCGGGATGGCGCACGCTCGGCCAAGGCGATTTCGCGGGCGTCAACGGCGACCCCGACACCTGGACCTGGAAGGACGGGGTTCTCTACTGCTCGGGCCGGCCGATCGGCGTGATGCGGACCCGCCAGAAGTTCACGAACCTCGAGATGGTCGTGGAGTGGCGGCACATGCGGCCGGCGGGCAATTCGGGCGTGTTCGTCTGGGTGCCGGATGAGGCGCTGGCCGCGCTGAAGCCGGACGCGCTGCCCGAATACGGCATCGAGGTCCAGATGCTGGACCATGCCTTCCGCACCCAATATGAGGCCAAGTCCGGCAAGAAGGGCGACTGGTTCACGACCAACGGCGACATCTTCGCGGTGGGCAAGTCGAAGCTGGCGCCGTTCCCCCCGCTCTCGCCGGACGGCTCGCGCAGCTTCCCGCGCCAGGACCGGAGCCGCGGCGTGGGCGAGTGGAACCACTACTACGTGCGCGCGATCAACGGCGAGCTGCGGCTGTGGGTCAACGGCGAAGAGGTGTCCGGCGGCAACGGGGCGGAGCCGCGGACGGGTTACCTATGCCTGGAGTCGGAAGGCTCGCCCGTCGAGTTCCGGAACCTCCGCGTCCGCGAGCTGCCCTGATCCCATCTCCCGCGGCTACTTCAGCTCCACCTCGATGACGCGCATCGGCGTCGATCCCGGATTGGTGACCTGATGGGTGACGCCGGCTTCGCGGAAGCCGGCGCTCCCGACGTCGAACTTCACGGAGTCTGCGGGCTTGCCGGGCTCGGTGAAGACGAGGGTGCCCGCGGTCAGGATGATGCCCACGTGCGGCAGGTCGTGGGTGTGCATGGGGGACGCGCCGGGCGCGAAGGTGACGTCCTTCACGTGCACCCGCGCGTTGTCCAGGATGACCTTGCGCACGGGCTCCGTCACCGCGGCTTTCGCCGGCGCGGACTGCGCGCTCGCGCGGCTCGTCGTCCCCGCGAGCACGACCGCCATGAGGCTCGCGCCCGCGAGCATCCCCCAGAGGAACGGCGTGCGGCCTGAATGCATGTGCTTCTCCCTCATTTCTGGCGGGCCGGGATCACCGGCAGCAGGATGTGCGAGGCGCGCCCCGCATCGTGGTAGACGGTCTGCTGGGCCACCCGGACCTTGTCCGACGTGCCGAACGGCGCGCCGGTGTTGGGATTGCGGTCGAACTGCGGGAAGTGGCTGCTCGTCACGTGCACGCGGATCCGGTGCCCCTGGCGGAAGGCGACGGAAGTCCCGACGAGGTCGATCTCCATCCGATAGACCTGCCCTGGCGTGAGGAGGGCAGGCTTCGACACTCCGTCGCGGTAGCGCGCGCGGAGGATCCCTTCCGCCATGTTGTAGCTCGATCCGTCCGGGTAGACGTCCACCAGCTTGGCCACGAAGTCCGTGTCCACCGCGTCCGACGAGGCGAAGAGGACGACCTTGACCGGCCCCGTGGCTTCGACCTCTTCCGTCAGGTAGTCGGACGTGTAGAGGAGGACGTCGCGGCGGCCTTCGATGGGCCGCTGGTCCATCGGACCGGCGGGCGTCGGCGTGCCGCAGCAGTTGTTGCCGCCCAGCGAGGGCACCGGATCGTCCGGATCGTAGCGATACTGGTCGGCCTTGGACGCGCCTGTCGGCTTGTCCCACGAGAGACGGCCGTCGCCGCGGCTGCCGTTGGCCTGGCCCGCGCTCGCGAAGTAGAGGGGCTTGTACTCGGTGCGGGCCAGCGGGTACTCGCGCTCGTAGACCCACTCGTTGCGGCCCATCACGAACAGCTTGACCGGCGGCTCGTTGGCCAGCCCGTTGTCGATCCCTTTGAGGAAGTAGTCGTACCAGCGCAGCTGCAGGGGGAGCGGATCGACGTTCGCCTCGGGCCCGAAGTCGAGGGCGCCGTATTTCTGCGACGGGCCGTGACCCCAGGGTCCGATCACGATGTGGCTCAGGCGCCGGGCCACGTCCGAGCCGCCCTTGTGGCTCATGCCCACGAAGCCGTGCAGGGTCCCCTGGCTGAAGATGTCGAACCAGCCGCCGAAAGTGTGCACGGGGACCGTGATCTTCTCGAACAGCTCCTCCGAGTTGAGCGGCTTCCAGTAGGCGTCGTAGTCGGGATGGGCGATCCAGTCGTCGTAGAAGCGGGCGTGGCGCCCCACGAGCTTCTGCATGGTGTTGAGTGGCAGGTGCCACTGCACGTCGTCGTAGTGGATCGCGTGCAGGCCGGGCAGCGTGTGCGGCCCGGGGTTCTGCATGATGCGCGATTCCTGGCGCACCGGGCCCCATCCGAAGTTGAAGGAGAGGCGCCAGCCTCCGTTGAGCGTGATCCAGTCGTGGTAGAGGCTCGTCGACGCCACCATCGGGAAGATGGTGACGAGGGCGGGGGCGCCCGCCTGCGCGGCCCGCCACTGGTTCTGACCGAGATAGCTGCCGCCCTGCATCGCGACCTTGCCCGTGGACCAGGGCTGCGCGGCCGCCCACGCGATGGTGTCGACGCCGTCCTTCTCGTCGTCGAAGAAAGGCTCCCAGCGGCCCTCCGACTCGTGCCGCCCGCGGATGTCCTGGAAGACGTAGACGTAGCCGCGCTGCGCGAAGTAGACGGCGGCGTCGTAGGCGGTGGGAAAGCGCTCGGTGCTGTACGGCGTCCGCGAGACGATCACCGGGAACTTGCCTTCGCCGACCGGACGGTAGACGTCGGCGTACAGGGTCACGCCGTCCCGCATGCGGATGGGGACGTGGTTCTCGAGCAGGATGTCGTTGCGCGGACCCGGATCGGCCGGGAAGCGCACGTGCGCCGTCTCGTCCGCGACCGCCGAAGACGGCCGGCCGCCCGCGAGGGCGGCCGCCAGCGCGACGGCCAGGGCCATGGACCCGCGCCGCATCTAGGCCTTCTTCTCCAGGACCTGGCGCAGGCGCCGCGCGACGACCTTGTCCTCGCCCGGCTGCATCATCCAGACGCCGACGACGAGCGCCTCCTTCTCGTTGCGGATCGCGATGGAGGGCTCGCCGTCCTTCATGGCCTTCACCACCGCCGCCGCCGCCGCCTCGTCGCCGCCGTCCCAGGTGACGCGGATGTGGGGCACGTGGTTGGAGACGGGGGGCACGAAGACCTCGGCCTTGACGCCGGGCACTGCGGTCGCGCTGGCGCGGATCAGCTCCGCCCGCCGCTCGAATTCCTTGCCCTCGAGCGCGTGGTCCATCTTCACGAACCTCTCGAGCGCCACGAGCATGCCGAGCATCTCTTCCTTGTTGACCTTCATCCCGCGGCCGACGGTGTTGCCGTTGGGCGGCGCGTTGAGGCGCGCGGCCTCGATGAGGTCTTTGCGCCCGAGGAGCAGGCCCGCGCTCTGCGGGCCGCGGATCCCCTTACCCCCCGAGAACGCGACGAGGTCGAAGCCCATGCCCGTGTACTTCCAGAAGTTCTCGACGGGAGGGACATCGGCGGCGGCGTCGTTGAAGGTGGGAATGCCGTGTTTCTTGCCCAGCCGGACGAACTCCACGTCGGGGATCGGACCCGGGGGCGCGGCCGCGTTGTAGAAGAGCATCATCGCGGTCTTGTCGTTGACCGCGCGATCGACGTCCTCCGGGGTCTCGACCTCGACGAGCCGCACGCCGCAGTTGCGCACGGCGTGGTCGTAGCCAAAGCGGTGCGCCTTCTGGATGATGACCTCGCTCTTCATGTTCGCGAGGTTCGGCAGCTCCACCATCTTCTGCGTGTCCTTGCCCGTGAGCACGGCGGCCGTGCCCAGGGTGAGGGCCGACGCCGCCCCGCACGTGACCATGGCGCCTTCCGCACGCAGCAAGGTCGCGATCCGCTCGCCGACCTTGTCGTGGAGCTCGTCCAGCATGACGAAGTGCTTGGAAGCGAACTCGTACGCCGCGATCACCTCGGGAGGCATCAGGGACGCCGTCATCGCGGTGTAGGTGCCCGCGGCGTTGATGAACGGCCGGACGCCCAGCTCGGCGAAATAGTCCCGCGCTTTGCCGGCCGCGGCTTTGGCGGCGGCCGCGGGCGCGGCCGTGCCCGCGAAGCCGAAGGTTACGGGCAGTGCGGACACGGCCTCGAGGAAACGTCGTCGGCTCCACATCGTGCGCCTCCTGTGGGTCAGCCTGCGGAAGTTCGGATCCTGGGGAATCGGTGTGCGGAGATATACGTCGGCCCCGCGGACTTGTCCAACCGGGAAGATCAGCCCTTTCCTGCGAGCCGCATCAGCGCTTTCGCGCGAGCTGGCCGCAGGCGGCCGCGACCTCGCGCCCGCGCGGCCAGCGGATCAGCGCGCGCAGACCCGCCTCCCGCAGGCGCGCTTGGAAGGCGAAGACGCGCTCGTCCGCGGGGGCGCGCAGCGGGCTGGCGTCGAAGGCGTTGTGGGGGATCAGGTTCACGTGCGCGGGGAGATCGGTGAGGAGCGCGGCCAGCCGCCGCGCGTCGTCGTCGGTGTCGTTCACGTCCTGCCAGAGGACGTATTCGATGAAGTAGCGGCGCCGCGACCCGCGCGCCTGGTCCTCGCGCAGAGCGTCCAGGAGGGCGGCGATGGGCCAGGTGCGGTTGTGGGGCATGAGCCGCTCGCGGTGCTCGTCGGTGGTCGCGTTGAGGGAGAGAGCGAGGTGGGCGCGACTCTCGGTCAGGAAGCGCTTCATCTCCGGCAGCACGCCCGACGTGGAGACGGTGACGTGATTCCACGAGAGGCGCGGCGCCGCCTCCTCCGTGAGGACGTTCACGGCGGTGAGCACCTCGCCGAGGTTGTCCATGGGCTCGCCCATGCCCATGAACACGACGTTGCGGGCGGGCCTCTCCGGCGGCGCGGCGGCGCGGGCCACCGCGTACTGCAGCACGATCTCTCCGGCCGTAAGGTTCCGGGCGAAGCCGATGGTCGCGGTCGCGCAGAACTGGCAGTGCCGCGTGCACCCGGCCTGGCTGGAGACGCAGACCGTCGTTCGATCCTCCGCCGGGATGAGCACGGTCTCCACGGTGGCCCCGCCCAGCTCGAGCGCGACCTTCGTCGTGCCGTCGGGCGCCTCCTGCCGCTGGGCCACGCGCCACGCCGGCAGCGGCGCCGCCTCGCGCACGGCGCTCCAGGCGCGTGTGCTGACGCCCGCGATGCGTGCGGGCAGCTCCGCGGGCAGGGGCCGCGTCTCGAACAGCCACCTGCGGACGGCCAGGGCGCGCGTCCGGCTGCCGAGGAGGTCGGCGAGGTCGGCCAGGGGCAGGCCGGTGAGCGTCGCGCCGGGCATACCGGATTGTAGGCGCTGTCCTATCATCGCGGGATGCTGCTGCCGCCGGCCGAGCTGCCCGAGTTCTTCGGCCAGATCGACATCTATCTCTTCGACCAGCTCCTCAAGGGCCGGCTCACGCCGGGCATGCGCATGCTGGATGCGGGCAGCGGCGCCGGGCGCAACCTTCCGTATTTCCTCCGCCATGGCTTCGACGTGTGCGCGGTGGACGCCACGCCGGGCGCGGTCGAGCAGGTCCGTCAGCTCGCCGCGGAGCTGGCTCCCCGGCTGCCGGCCACGAACTTCCGCGTGGAGGCCCTGGAGCGCCTGAGCTTTCCCGATGGCGACTTCGACGCCGTGATCGCGAGCGCCGTCCTCCATTTCGCGCGCGACGAGCCGCACTTCAGGGCCATGGTCGCGGAGCTGTGGCGCGTCCTGCGCCGGGGCGGCCTCTTCTTCGCCCGGCTCGCGTCTTCGATTGGCATCGAGGCTCGCGTCCGCCCTCTGGGCGGGGGCCGCTATCACCTTCCCGACGGCAGCGACCGCTTCCTGGTGGACGAGGCCCTGCTGGCCGGTCTCGCGACCCGGCTCGCCGCCTCACCGCTGGAGCCGCTCAAGACCGTGAACGTGGAGAACCAGCGGTGCATGACGACGTGGTGCCTGCGCAAGGGTCGCTGAGACGCAACGGTCAGCGCGCTCTGGACCCGGCGATCGCCCCCCGGACCGCGGCCAGCCGCGCGGTGTCGTCGTAGACCACGCGGCCGCGGTCGCGGCGCACGCCGAGCCGCGTCCACAGATCGTCGAGGTCGACCGTCCCGGGGGCCGCCCCCAGCCGCGCGTACAGGTCTTCCAGAGTCGAGTGGCCGAGAGCGCGGTCCGCGACGGCCAGGGTCCGCGTCAAGGTCCAGCGCGACCGGATGTCGCCTCCCGCGTCCAGGATCGCGCGCAGGGCGTCGGGCAGGCCGCGCCGGCCCTGGCTCTTCTCCCGGATCTCGGCGTCGGCGAGCAGCCAGAAAAGCGCGCCGCCCCAATAGGTCCGTCCCCAGTCCTTCGTGCGGTGAAGTCCGCGGTCCCCCGCGCGCGGCAGGCCTTTCGGAATCCCCTCCAGGAGGTCGGCCCACATCTTGTCCGCGCCAAGCGTCCCCGTGCGCACGCGGGCCAGCGGCTCCACGTAGGTCGCGAGGCCCTCCTCCGCCCAGTCGTCGTCGCTGGTGAGGTCGGGAAAGCCAAGGTGCGTCATCTCGTGCGTGAGCACCCAGTCCGTGCGCAGGGTCTGCTCGGTGGCGTCGCGGCCGACGGCGATGCGGATGGAGGGTGACCGGCCGCCGTAGGTCACGCCATGGCCGACCGCACCCCGTCCGCCCGCGCGGACCATCAGCCGGACGCGCGGGACCGGATAACGGCCGAAGTACTCCTTCACGCCACGGGCCGAAGTCTCGATCCAGCGGAAGAGCGCCGCCTCGCTGACGGGAAGCGCGCCCGAAACGGACACGTCGATGGTGCTCCCACCGACCTGGACGGAGCGCTGGATGTCCGCGGCTTTCGTGGGTGACGCGAGCGCGCTCAGGGCCAGCATGATCATCAGGGTCCGTACTTTCATGTTCCCTCCCGGCGCGAAGACGCCCTCCTTCCATCGTAGACAGGGAAGGAGGGCGCGTGGCGGAGGGCGCGGACGAACGCCGTGCGGCGCGAGGTCAGTGCACGACGGGAGGCAGGCGGAGCTGGGCGAAGACGGCCGCCACGACACGATCGCAGCGGACGGCATGGAAGCGGAACGCGTCGCCCGCCTCGGTCCCCGCGCGGGCCATGAGCTCGCGGCGAAGCAGGGCCCGAGCCCGATGGAGGCGGGTCTTCACGACGTCCTCGGAGGTGTCGAGGCATTCGGCGGTCTCCGCCGTCGAGAGGCCTTCCACCTCGCGCAGCACGAAGGCCGTGCGATAGATCTGCGGAATGGAGTCGAGCGATCGCTCGAGGGCCACCCTCAGCTCGCCGGTCATGGCTTCCTGCTCCGGGTCCTGGTCTCTGGACGCCAGCACGGCGCGCGGGTCGCCCGTCTCGGACATGGCGTCGATCTCCATGAGGCGCCCCCGCCGGCGCAGCCGGCCGAGCGCTTCGTAGACGGTGATGCGGGTGAGCCAGGTCGAGAACTTCGCCCGGTCGGCGAACTGGTCGAGGTGCGTGTACGCGTTCACGTAGGCCTGCTGCATCACGTCTTCGGCCTCCGCGTCGTCCTTCACGATGCCGCGGGCCACGCGGTACAGCCGCTGGTTGTAGCGGCGCATCAAGAGCTCGAACAGCGCGCCTTCGCCGGCCTTCACCCGCTGGACGATTTCGAGGTCGCTCAGGGCTTCCGTACGCGCCACGGCCTCGATTCCAGTGGTTTCGCTCGCCATCCCGTTCTCCTTCGCCACCCTGCCCAATAGAGTACCCGGACCAGCCAAAGGTGACAGGCCCGGGCGCGCCGTCACCTTTCGCCGCGGCCGGCACTCCGTATGGGCATGAGCGCCATCCGCACGCTACAGCTGAAACACTCCGACGTGGACCCGGCGCCGGCCGCCGACGCCCGTACCCAGGTCGTGGCCGCCCGCTTCCGGGACGTGATGCAGGCCCTCGGGCTCGACCTCGAGGATCCCAACCTCGCGGGCACTCCCTTGCGCGTGGCCCGCGCGTACGGGGAGCTCTTCTCGGGACTCGATCCCGCCACGGAGCCCGAGCTGCGGACGTTCCCGAACGCCGAGGGCTACTCCCAGATCGTGGCCGTGACCGACATCCGGTTCCATTCCCTGTGCGCGCACCATTTCCTGCCGTTCTTCGGCACCGCCCACGTGGCCTATCTTCCCAAGGACCGCGTGGTGGGCCTCTCCAAGCTCGCCCGCGTCGTCGAGCACTACGCGCGGCGGCCGCAGATCCAGGAGCGCCTCACCGAGCAGGTGATCGAGCTCCTCGAGAGCCGCCTGCGGCCGGCGGGAGCGATGGTGGTCGTCCAGGCGCGGCACATGTGCATGGAGATGCGCGGCGTCGGCCAGCCGGGCGCGACCACGCGGACCAGCGCGTGGCGGGGCGCCTTCGCGGACGCGCGCACGCGGCAGGAGTTCCTCGACCTGCTGCCGACTTCGGCGCCGTGACCGGCGCGCGCGGCTAGACGCCCGCGGCCGGACGCCGGACGGGGATACACTCTCGCCGTTTCCGCGAGGTGACCCGATGATCCTGGCCCCGATCCGCGCGACGCTGTGCCTGGCCCTCCTGGCCGCCGCCGTTCCCGCCGGCGCCGACGGCAAGATCTCTCGCGAGAAGGACCCGCTCAAGGCAGTCGAGTTCCGTCTCCTCGGGCCGTTCATCGGCGGCCGCGTGGCCCGGGTGACGGGGGTGACCGGGGATCCGCGGACCTACTTCGCCGCCGCCGCGTCCGGCGGCGTCTGGAAGTCCACGAACGGCGGTGCGGACTGGAAGCCCGTCTTCGACGACCAACCCACGGCCTCCATCGGATCGATCGCGGTGGCGCCGTCGGATCCGAGCGTCGTGTACGTCGGCTCCGGGGAGGCCAACATCCGCGGCAACGTCGCCGCCGGCAACGGGATCTACAAGTCGGTGGACGGGGGCACGAACTGGACGCAGGTCTGGAAGCAGGAAGGCCAGATCGGCACCATCGCCGTACATCCTCGCAACCCCGACGTCGCCTTCGCGGCCGTTCTCGGCCATGCGTTCGGCCCCAATCCCGAGCGCGGCGTGTATCGCACCCGTGACGGCGGCAAGACGTGGCAGCAGGTCCTGAAGAAGGACGCGGACACCGGGGCCAGCGACGTCAGCATCGACCCCTCGAATCCGAGCGTCGTCTTCGCCGGCCTCTGGCAGGCGCGGCGCCGGCCCTGGGACTTGACGAGCGGCGGACCGGGGAGCGGCCTCTACGTCTCGCGCGACGGGGGCGACACCTGGAAGGCGCTGACCAAAGACGACGGGCTACCCGAGGGCATCTGGGGCAAGGTGGGCGTCGCCGTCGCGCCCTCCGACTCGCGGCGCGTCTACGCGCTGATCGAAGCCGAGAAGGGCGGGCTGTTCCGCTCCGACGACGGCGGCGAGAGCTGGTCCCTGGCCAGCGGCCACCATGCCCTGCGGCAGCGTGCCTGGTATTACTCGACCATCACCGTCGATCCGAAGAACCCGGACGTGTTGTGGTGCCCGCAGGTGACCATGCTCCGCAGCGTGGACGGCGGGAAGACCTGGAAGAAGGTCAGGGGCATCCACCACGGCGATCATCACGACATCTGGATCGATCCCGCGGATACGCGGCGCATGATCAGCGCGAACGACGGGGGAGTGGACGTCAGCGTCGACGGGGGCGAGAGCTGGTACTCGCCGCGCCTGCCCCTGGGCCAGTGTTACCACGTCGAGGCCGACCACTCGCAGCCGTACCGCGTCTCCTGCGCCCTGCAGGACCTGGGCACGGCCTCGGGGCCGAGCAACAGCCTCTCCTCCGACGGCATCAACTTCGGCGATTGGTACGACGTGGGCGGCGGAGAAGCCGGCCACACCGCGTCCGATCCTTCGGACCCGAACATCGTGTACGCCGGCGAGTACCTCGGCATCCTCACGCGCTACGACCGCCGGACGCGCCAGGCGCGCGCGGTCGGGGCCTGGCCCGACAACCAGTCGGGCCACGGGGGCGAAGACGGACGGTACCGGTTCCAGTGGACGGCGCCCATCGTGGTCTCGCCCCATGACCCGAAGGTGGTCTACCACGGCGGCAACGTGCTCTTCCGCACTCGCGATGGCGGCCAGAGCTGGACGGTGATCAGTCCCGACCTCACCACCAACGACAAGTCGAAGCAGAAGTGGGCGGGCGGCCCCATCACGGGCGACAACACGGGGGTCGAGCACTACTGCACGATCTTCGCCGTCGCGGAGTCGCCTCTCACCGCCGGTCTCATCTGGGCGGGCAGCGACGACGGTCTTGTGCACGTCACGCGCGACGGCGGGGCGACCTGGACGAACGTCACCGCCAACATCCGCGGCATCCCTGCCTTCGGCACCGTGGACCTCATCGAGGCCTCCCGCTTCGACGCGGGCACGGCCTACGTCGTGGTGGACGCGCACCGCCTGGACGACATGCGTCCCTACCTCTACAAGACGACGGACTACGGCAGGACGTGGAAGAGCCTTTCCGCCGCCCTGGCCCCCGACGTGTACCTGCACGCCGTGCGCGAGGACCCGAAGCGGCGTGGGCTGCTGTACGTCGGCACCGAGCGGGGCGTCATGCTCTCGCGGGACGATGGCGCGAGCTGGGAGCCCCTGAAGCTCAACCTGCCCACGGTGGCCGTGCACGACCTCGTGGTGAAGGGCGACGACCTCGTCCTGGGCACCCATGGCCGCTCGATCTGGATCCTCGACGACCTGACCGCGGTGCGCGAGATGTCGCCGGAGGTGAGGTCGACGGCGATCCATCTGTTCGCGGCCCCCGTGACCACGGCCTGGCGCTACAGCGGCTCCTTCCACGAGGACGGGCCGGGAGAGAACCCGCCGGCGGGGCTCGTCGTGCAGTACTGGCTCAAGGACAAGCCCAAGGGCGACGTGACCCTCGAGATCCGCGATGCATCGGGCGCCCTCGTGCGCACGCTGTCCAGCAAGGAGCCCGAGGGCGAGATCCCCATCGACGATCCCGACGCCGAGCGCTACTCGAAGAAGAAGGCGCCCCTCACCGCGGACGTGGGCGTGAACCGCGGGCGATGGAACCTCATGTGGGAAGGGGCGACGAAGATCACGCGCGCCAAGATCGACACCGGCAATCCCGAGAACGGCCCCCTGGCCCTGCCCGGCACGTACTCCTTGAAGCTGACCGCGGATGGGCAGACGGCGACGGGTACGGTCGAAGTGAAGCCGGACCCGCGGGTGACGATGACGGCGGCGGAGCGCGCCGAGCAGCTCCGCTTCGGGCTCGAGGTGCGCGACGCGATCACCCGGCTGGCCGGGATCGTCGAGAGCGTGCGCGCGGTGCGTGGCCAGCTCCAGGCCCGCCGCGGCTTGCTGGCGGCGAACCCGGCGGCCGCGTCGTGGGTGAAGTCCGCCGTGGACGTCGAGCCCCGGCTCGATGCGCTGGAGAGCGAGCTCCACAACCCGAAAGCGGAGGTCAGCTACGACATCCTCGCCCAGCGCGGAGGGGCCAAGCTGTACTCGCTGATCACGCCGCTCCTCGACTGGGTGCGCGACGCGGATGGCGTCCCGACCCAGGGGATGAAGGAGATCTTCGCGGAGCGGATGAAGGAGCTCGCGCGGCTTGAAGGGGAGTGGACGAGGCTTCAGGCCTCCAGCATCCAGCCACTCAACGAACAGGCGAAGGCGCTGGGGCTGACCTACGTGACGGTTCCGGCCGCGGAGACGAACCGGGACTGAGCGCGGCCCTCCGTCCTCGGGTCACCCCGGATGCGTTTTCGTTCCGGAACGAAAAAGCGCCGGAGCTCCGGCGCGACGTCTCAGCGCTTGACGCCGAACGTCACGTCGAACTCCGTGGCCCCACCGGCCGTCGCGGGCTCGATCACGATCTCGAAGCCCCGCTGGTCGGGTCGGCCCTGCTCGATCGACCCCGGCTGGCCCGGCGCGGTGAGGATCGTCGGTCCCGTGCGCAGGTGTGCGCCTGCGGGTCGCACCGCGCGTCCATCCAGGACGTCGCCCTCCCGGTCACTGAAGGCCGTGCCGTCGAGCGTGAACGGCCGATCCGCGTGGAGGTACCACGCGGCCAGCCGCGGCTCCGAGGTCTCGACACGGTCCTGCACGCGGAACCGCCCGGGCGCCTCGAACGAGAACTCGCGCCGTAGCGTGGTCACGCCCGCGCCCGGAGGATAGGCGGCCGCCAAGTCGGCCACGATGCGCGCGGACGTGGGCGTGATCGCAGCCTCCGTGATGCGGACCCGGTCGAGGGCGGCGCGGTCCATGCCTTCCCAGGCGTCGTGCTCCTTCTCCATCCCCTGGCCGAACTCGCCGACCACGATCGTGTTGTGGTGCCGGGCCAGGGGCTTGCCGGCGTAGCCGGTGTCTCCGACCACCAGGTGGCCGCCGGACCAGACGATGAAGCTGCCGGCGTCCGGATGCGAGTGGCCGGTGCTGGCCCGCCATTCCGGCACCTGCGCGAGCAGGCGCGCGGCGCGATGACCCTCCGGCGGCCCGGCCTTGAAGGCGAAGGCCAGCGCGTCTTTCTCCCAGGACGTCCGGAAGAAGACGACGCCGGAATCCTCGAAGCGGTGCCGCAGGGCCAGGCGGCTCATGGGCGCGGGCGCGAGAGCGGCATCCCGCCAGAGGAGCGTCCAGTGCTCCTCGAGGCTCGTGTGCCCGAAGGCGCGGCAGCGGTCGGCGACCGCCTGCGTCTCCGGATCGCGCAGGCGCGCGGCCACGCGGTACAAGAGGTTGCAGTTGCTCTCGAGGGTGCCGCCCGGGTAGAGGCGAGAGATCTCTTCGCCGCGCCGTGCACGCGTGACGGGGCCCTCCCACACGTCGCCGAAATCGAACGCGTCCTGTCCGTTCGGCAGGAGGACGTGCGCGACGTAGAGCTTCCAGTTGCGGTACGGCCCGAGCTCCCAGACGCTCTCGCCCGTCGCGTGCTCCCACGCGTCCGCGAAGTGGACGAGCCAGGGCGCGGAGAAGATCCAGTACTCGATCCCCTCGTAGTAGTAGCCGTCCGGGGACAGGAGCTGGTTCGTGCGGTGATGGTGGGCGTAGGCCGCGGACGCCCATTGCTCCGCGTCCTTCGACTCGCCGAGCAGGGCGAGGGCGGCGACGGCCAGCCCCGCCGTGGGGATGAAGTCGTGGTTCTGGGTGAACTCGAACCGCGTGCGCTTGGGACCGGGCGTGAAGTATTCGTGCACCAGCGTGGCGTGGCGCTCGAGCGAGGTGCGGATGCGCAGGCGCTCGTCCGGAGTGAGATCGGAGTAGAGCAGGTCGTAGGCCCAGCCGATCGCGTAGAGGAGGTGCCCGGCCGCGAGATCCACGTTCGGCTTGTTGTACGTGTAGCCCCAGGGCTCGTAGGCGGCGGCGGCCAGCGTCCACTTCTTCGCCGCGGCCAACATGTCCGGCTTCTTCTCCACCGCCCAGGCCAGGCTCACCCCCGCGATCGCGTGGGCCACGTTGTTCTGGGAGCGTCTCTCCTGCGGACCGGGCGGCGGGGGAGGATCGCCCTTGAGCGCAGGAAGCGAC
>Ga0207428_10000116_pt1 | contig 109048 bp, 106 predicted proteins | sample RhiMethybrSRZTD1_FD_187600 | JGI IMG/M metagenome (GOLD analysis project Ga0207428, IMG submission 187600) | Populus rhizosphere microbial communities from Tennessee, USA - Rhizosphere MetaG P. TD hybrid SRZTD1 (SPAdes) (version 3) | ecosystem: Host-associated > Plants > Roots > Rhizosphere >... | reverse complement strand
GACCATCCTCACGGCGACCAGCCTGGCGCCGGGGGCGGCCTACGGCGAGAACCAGCTGACCTACATGGAAGACACCTGGCTCAGCCAGAGCCACGTGGGCACGCACCTGGACGGCATGGGCCACATCGGGCGCAAGGACTGCTACTACAACCAGACCCCGATGGGGAAATACATCAACCAGAACAACATGACGCGGCTGGGCCTCGAGCACCTCAAGCCCTTCGCCACCCGCGGCGTGATCCTGGACATGGTGAAGGTGTTCCAGGCCGCCGGGAAGCTGAAGACGAACGCGGCGTGCCGCAAGCCGTGCCTCGACGGCGGCACCGTGATCACGGCGGCCGATGTCCAGGCCGCGCTCAAGATGTACAACGTGACGCTGCGTGAAGCGGACATCGTCATCATCCACACCGGGTGGGGCGATCTCTTCGCGCAGTTCCCGAAGCAGAACGCCGTGTACAACAGCGGGGCCCCCGGCATCGGCGTCGAGGCTGCGAAGTGGCTGGCCAGCCAGAAGGTGGTCGCGGTCGGGGTGGACACCTGGGTGGTCGAGGTCATCCCCAGCGAGGACCCGAAGCAGGCGTTCCCGGTCCACAACCTCCTCATCACGGACAACGGCATTCACATCATCGAGAACGTGCGCACCGACCTCATGGCCGATGAGGCGGCCCGGACCAACCGCGCCACGTTTTTCTTCAGCATGACGGTGCCGAAAGCGGTCGGACTCACCGGCAACTTCGTCGCCATCGAGGGCATCCGCTAACCGCGGAAGCCCCCGTTGATGCCGCAGCACACGACGCCGGCGCTCCGCGAGGGGCGCCGGCGCTTCTGTTCGTCCGTCCTGATCGCCGCGGTCGCGGCGGCCCGGCCGCGCCTCGCCTCCGCCCAGGAGCGGCGCTACACCATCGCGTTCGCCAATCTCACCGAGGAGCCCGGGGTGACCATCGAGGGGACCGGATTCACCGGGCCCGAGGTCCGCGCGAGCTTCCTCCTCGCGGCGCGGAAGCTCCCCATCGACCTCGTGCTCTACGACAATCAACGCGATCCCAAGAAGGCCTTGGCCAACGCCGAGGACGCGTTCGCGCGGAAAGTCGATCTCTTCGTCGAGTACTTCGCCGATCCGGACGCCAATGCCGCGGTGGCGGGGCGGCTCAAGGCGGCGGGGATCCCGATTCTCGCCTTGAATCACGCGGTGCCGGGAGCGCCCCTCTATACCATCGACAACGAGGCGGCCGGGCGTATCGCCGGCGAGGCGCTGGGCCAATTCGCTACGCGGAGCTGGCGCGGGCAGCCCATGGTGGCGGCGATCGTGGGCCCCCTGGAAGCCAAGGCGGATCGCGTGCCCGAGCGGGTGCAGGGTGTCATGGAGGGGCTACGGGCCAAGCTGCCCGCGGTGAAGCCGGTCACGCTCGACACTCAGGGGAATCCCGCGCGCGTCGCCGCGCTGCTGGGCAAGTTCATCGCCGCCCATCCGGGCGCGAAGATTCTGGTGGCCACCACGGACGACAGCACCGCGCTCGCGGCCAAGAGCGCGCTGGAGGTGGCCGGGCGGGCGTCCGACGCCGCCATCGTGAGCCACGGCGTGGACCGCAACATCCACGGCGGTATCAACGACAAGAAGGAGATCGACCCCGCCAACCGCGCGAGCATCGTCATCGGCTCGGTGGCGTTCTATCTGGATCGCTGCGGCTACGATGTGCTCCCGCTGGCCCTGCGGATGCTCCGCGGCGGGGCGGTGCCGCCGCGCACGGTCACGAAGCACCTGCTCGTCACGGCCACCAACGTCTTCGTGGAGTACCCGCCCTACGACATGAACTAGCGCCGCGCGCGTCAGGGCAACGGCGCCGCGTAGTAAATCCCCTCGGTGCCTTCGCCCGTCGCAGTGACCGCCGTCGCGAACGACACGCCGCCCTTCGGCGTGATCGCGGCGAGGGGATAGAGCCCGAACGAGAAGAGGCGGCCCCCGCCGGGCAGGGGGTCTCCCGCGCCGGCCACGCGCGTGATCGCGTCCCCCTTCGCCACGAAGATGCCGATCGGGTGCGTGCCGCCGTCCACCGACGAGGGGAAGACCACGACGCCGGCGTTGTTGACGGTGGGCCAGAGGCCGAAGTGCGAGAAGGTCCCGCCACCCGGCGCGGCGTCGCCGACGACGAGCAGCTTGCGGGGGGCGCCGCGATCCACCAGGAACAGGCCGGCCGGCGTGGGCGCGTCCTTGAGCTGCGCGTTGAACGCGATGAGGCCCGCGTCGTTGAGGCTCACCCGCTCGGCGAATTTGAAGTAGATGCCGCCCGCGGGGGTGTCGTCGCCCGCGCCCACGATCATGCGCGTCGCGTCGCCCTCCACGACGAAGATCCCGCCCGGCACGCCGCGCCCCTCGACCGCGGCGGCGAAGGCGACCGCGCCCTTGTTGTTGAGGACCGGCATGCCGAATCCTGCGAAGGCGCCCCCCGCCGGGGCCGGATCGCCCTGCGCCACGATCTTCCTCAGCTTGCCGCCCACGCGACCGTAGATGGCGTCGAGCGTCTCGCGCCCTCGGCGAATCGTCGCGAGGAACGCCACGTCGCCCCGATCGTTGAGCGCGGGCGCCTCGATGCCGGCCAGCGTGCCCCCCGCGATGCCGGGCGCCGGCGTGCCGGTGATCACCACCGGCTGCAGCCGGCCCCGCGACCAGATGAAGATGCCCTCCACCGCCTTGCCGCCCCCCACCGCGGCGGCGAAGACCACGTCCGCGCCCTCGTTGATGGCGGGGATCGGATGCTTGCCGAAGCCGGTCAGCGTCCCCACACCGGTGACGGTGTCCCCCTCCAGCGCGACCTTGCGGAGCTTCCCGCGCGAGGCTGGGCCGCTCGAAGGGGCGGGCCCGCCCAGCGAGGAGAGGAAGATTCCCTCGCTGCCATGTCCGCGAAGCAGGGTCGCGAAGAACGCCACGTCGCCCCGGCTGTTGGCGGGCGCGAGGATGGGGAGCGACTCGACGCTGAAGCCCGCGAAGCTGCCGCCGCCCGGCGCGGGATCTCCCACCGTGGCGACGGCGCGAAGAGCCGGCGTTTGAGCCTGCGCGAGACCGGCGCCGAGCGCCCAGATGAGCAGCGGCGCGATGGCGCGCGACGCGCGGCTGGCAAGCATTGCGCCGAGTATAGGGAGGTGCTGGAATGGGGTCAATGCGCACGCCCACTCGTTCGCGGCTGATCCGACTGGGCCTGGCCACGCTCCTGGCTGGTGTCGTCGCCGCGCCATCGCGAGCCGCCGATCCCGTCGACTGGCCCGGCGCCTGCTACTGCCGGGGCGGCGGCACGCTCCGCTGCACCGCCGGGCTCACCCACGACGCATGCCGGCGGAAGTGCGACGGGGAGCTCTGCGACGAATGGTTCTGGAAAGAGCGCTTGCCGTGCTGGAACTGGGGCTACGGTGGCTGATCGGGATGACGGTATGATACCGAGCGTGGAGACGTTCACCGCCGAGGAGCGCGCCGCGCTCGCGCCGCACTTCACCAATGTCGCCGGTCCGGTCTTCGCCCTCGTCAATCTCCCGGAGGTCGTGAAGGGGGCGCTCTTCGCGCGCTACTCCCGCTCCGCCAAGTCGCTGCGACGCCTCTTCCTCGACGAGTTCCGCGAGGGTGTGAGCGCAGGTCCCCCCGCTGCAGTGAGCACGACCCGTGCGGACGCGCTCTACGATCGCGTGCTGTCGGACTACGGCGACGATTCCGTCGCCCAGCTCGGCGGGGTGCACCTCGCCTGCGAGGGCGCGTCGAATCTGCTCACGAAGGTGCTCGAGTGGGGCCGCTTGATGGCCTACCTTGAGCAGTCCACGCGCTACGTGCCGTACACCGATCGCCCGGGTGGGCAGTGGAAATATCATGTGCCGGCGGAGCTCGACGGTCATCCGCTCCACGCGCGCTACATCGTGGCCCTCGACCGGGCCTTCGAAACGTATGCGCGCTGGATTCCCATCCTGCAGGACTACTGGAGCGGGCAGCTCCCGTGCGAGCCGGGTCAGCCCGAAGGACCCTGGAAGATGACGGTGCGCGCGAAGGCGCTCGACAGCTTGCGGGGCCTGCTTCCCGCGGCGACGCGATCCAATGTGGGGATCTTTGGCACCGCGCAGGGCTACGAAGGGCTGCTGCTCCGCATGCGCGTGCATCCCCTCCGGGAAGTCCAGGACTATGCGGCGCTGATGCTCGTCGAGCTGCGCAAGGTGATCCCGGCCTTCCTCACACGGCTCGAGAGGCCCGAGCGCGGTGGGGTGTGGTCGCGCTACCTTGCCGACACCGCCGCGGCCACGCACGCGGTGGCCGCGGACCTCCTCGCCGGCGTGGAGCCCGAGCCACGCCCCGAGGTCACGCTGACCGACTGGGACCCCGAGGGCGAGGTGAAGGTGGTGGCGGCCGTCCTCTACGCCGCCTCCGATCTCCCGGACGATCAGCTGCTCGCGCTCGCGCGCAAGCTCGGACCCGAGGAGCGCGCGCGCGTCCTCCAGGCGTACGTGGGGACGCGGGAGAATCGGCGGCACAAGCCGGGCCGGGCCTTCGAGCGGACCGCGTACCGCTTCGACGTGCTGGGCGACTACGGCGCGTTTCGCGACCTCCAGCGCCATCGCCTGCTCACGCTGGAGTGGCAGCCCTTGTCACCGCGTCATGGCTTCGCGGTCGCGCCCGAGCTCGACGACGCGGGCGCCCGGGCGGACTGGCTGCGTGTGATGGAAGACTCGGCCTCGCTCCACGACACCCTCGTCGACGCCGGCCTCACCGCGGTGGCGCCCTACGCGGTCGCCATGGCCTATCGCGTGCGCTACTACATGGAGCTGAACGCTCGGGAGGCCATGCACATGCTGGAGCTGCGGACCGCGCCGCAGGGCCATCCCGCGTATCGCCGCGTGTGCCAGGCCATGCATCGCCTCATCGCCGAGCAGGCCGGCCACCGAATGCTCTCCGCGGCCATGCGCCACGTGGACCACTCGGGCGCCGAGACCGGGCGGCTCGCCGCCGAGCGCGCCTCGGACGCCCGCCGCCGCTCCGCGTCCTGAGCGGAGCCTTTTCACCACCCGTCGAAGCCGACCAGGAGGTTCGTGATGCCCGAGTCGAGAGCCAATGCCGTGACGCTTCGTGGAAACCCGGTGACCCTCGTGGGTCCCGAGATCAAAGCGGGGCAGCCCGCCCCGGATTTCACCGCGGTGGACACCTCCCTGGCGCCCGTGAAGCTTAGCGACGCCAAGGGCAAGGTGGTCATCCTGAGCGCGGTCCCGTCTCTGGACACGCCGGTGTGCGATACCGAGACGCGCCGCTTCAACACCGAGGCGGGCGCGCTGCCCGGCGGCGTGGAGGTCTGGACGATCAGCATGGACCTGCCCTTTGCCCAGAAGCGCTGGTGCGGGGCGGCGGGGGTCAGCACGGTGAAGACCCTGTCGGATTTCCGTGAGCGCGCCTTCGCGCCGGCGTACGGCACGCTGGTGAAGGACGGCCCACTCGCCGGGCTGAGCGCCCGCGCGGTGTTCGTGGTGGGCAAGGACGGCAAGGTCACCCACGCCGAGTACGTGAAGGACATCACCCAGGAGCCCAACTACGAAGCGGCCCTCGCTGCGGCGAAGAACGCGGCGCGGTAGCAACCCGTCCATCGCACACGAGAGGCCACGTCGGTCCTGGGCGTGGCCTCTTGTGTGCGGCGCCCGTGCCGGTCAAGACGTTCGCGAATTCTTCTCCAGCAGCCGGTCGTACTCGAGCCGGACGACGTTGTAGCACTCGCAGCTCGCTTGCTCGAGGCGCTCACGATCGAGCACGGTGATCCGCCCGCGCTTGTACGTGATCAATCCGGCTCTTTCGAGGAGACCGGTGGCGACGGTGACGCTCGATTGTCGGACGCCGAGCATTTGCGCGATGAATTCTTGTGTCAGCAGAAAGTCGTTCTTTCCGACTCGATCGTGCGTCATCAAGAGCCAGCGGCACGTCCTCTCTTCGACGAGTGGAGGTGATTGCACGCGACGGATTGCGAGATGTGGTTGATCATGGCCTGTGCGTACTTGCTGACGAGCTGATGGAGGATGCGGTCCTCTTCCGCGAGCTCTTTCTTGAAGGCCGCTGGCTGGCATCCGCAGGCAATCCCCGGGGACCTGGCAGAACGCCTTGGTCGGACTGCGCTCCACGCCGAGGAACACTGGAGTGCCCACCATGCCTTCGTTTCCGATGGTGCCGACCTCGACGGTGGTGCCGTTCTCCATCTCGATGACCAGCGACATGACACCGCTGACGGAAAGAAGACGTAGTCGATGACGTTATCGGCGCCGTACAGAATTGTTTGGATATCGAAGCTGACCTTCTCGAGGGCTCCTTTCATCCGAGCGAAGACGTCTTCGGGTAAGGCCTCCAGCAATCTGTTCCGTCCGACCGCGTGCAGCAACCCCATGACCAGTCGGGTAGCAAGGGTTGTGCCATCTGTGGCTAGCGTACGTAACAGGCCGAGTGTACGTTGGGGGACGTATGGTGACGGATCGGCCGCCGGTGTGGCTTGGACCCTGCTCGAGCTCGCTCGCGGTGGTCGCGATCGGCGCATCCGCTGGCGGTCTGCGGGCGATTCGAACTCTCCTTTCGGGGCTTTCCCGAGGCTTTCCGGGCTCGATTCTCGTTGCCCACCATCGAAGCTCGAGAGCGAACGGCCCCTACCTACACTTGCTCCAGAAGCTCACGCCGCTGTGCGTGCTCGAGGCGGTGAATGGTGCACGGTTGACCGCGGGCGCCGTGTATCTCGCCCCGACCGGACGACACCTCGAGCTCCGTAGCGATGGAAGGATCTACACAGGTCGATCGGAGCGAGTCAATACGGTACGGCCCTCGGTGGACTTGTTGTTCACGAGCGTTGCCGCGCGATATGGAGACCGCGCGGTCGGGGTCGTGTTGTCGGGCATGGGCCGAGACGGCATGGCGGGCGTGCAGGCGATCCGAGGCCGCGGTGGATTCGTCATCGCGCAGGATCGAGCGACCTCGGACGAGTTCGGCATGCCGTGCTCCGCGATCGAAACACGGCGCGTCGATCTCGTGCTTCCCCTCCATCACATCGGCTTCGCGCTCAATACGCTCTTCAGCGAAACACGACGGCCCAACGCGCTCACCGTGTCACGAGGGGACGCCGATGACCGAGCGTGACGAGCAGATCCGGTTGCGCGACTATCTGCGCGACAAAGGGGATGGCGTGCCGCTGACCGAGGTCCGGGCGCGGGTGGCGGCGAGCTTCCAGGTGATGGAAGCCCTGCTGGCGCCGGTGTCCGCGGAGGCGGCGGCCGAACGGCCCGCCGCCGGCGAGTGGTCCATTCACGAGGTGGTGGACCATCTGTTGCTGACCCACACGCCCAGCCTGGGCGAGCTGCGCGACCTCCTGGCGGATCGGCGTCCGGCCGGCCCGCCGATCCCGGCCGGGCTACAGTCCGCCGATCCGTTCGCGACGCAATGGGGCGACGCTCGGGCGGCGCTCGTGGCCACGCACGCCGAGATCCTCCGCGCGCTCGACGGAGCGCGGGACGCGCCCACCGCGGCGCGCGCGCCGGTGATCGCCGTGATCAACGTGCGCGAGGCGGACGGGCGGCAGGTGCCGCTCCACTGGACGGAGGAGATCGCCTGGAAGGCCTACGCGGTGTTCGCGTTTCGCTTGCACACGCTCGACCACATCACCCAGGTGAAGAAGCTCCTGAGCTTCGCGCGCGCCCGGCGAGGTTAGCCGCTCGTCTTCGCGAACTCGTCCTTCGCGTTCTTGAGCTCGGCGGGGTCGGCGAGGAGATCGAGGGCGGTGAGGGCGAGTGTCTTGGCCGCCGCGACCATGCCCGTGTGCGCGAGCGGTGACTTCGCCCACTCCGCGAACTCCCGCGAGTGCCCGGGGATCCCATCCGGGCTGATGCGGATGTAGGGATGGATGGTGGGGAGGGCCTGGCTCACGTTGCCGCAGTCGGTCGAGCCGTAGCCGGCCTGGCCATCGTCCGGATCCTCGGGGAAGTCGATGCGCTCGAGGTTCCGCTTGAAGAGCGCGGCCATGGTGAAGTTGGGCTTGAGCGGGTCGTGAATGATGGGGTCCGGCGACACCGTAACGGTGCAGCCGGTGGCCAGCGCGGCGCCCTCGGCGGCGGCCTGGAAGCGGCGCAGCAGTTCCTTGCAGTAGTCGCGGGTGGGCGCGCGGAGATAGAACTCCGCCGCGGTGTGCTCGGGGATGATGTTGGCCTGCTCCCCGCCCTTGGTGATGACGCCGTGGATCCGCGCGTCCGGCTTCACCTGCTGGCGCATCTGATCCAGCGAGACGAAGAGCTGAATGATGGCGTTGAGCGCGTTGACCCCGCGCCACGGCCAGGACGAGGCGTGGGCGGCGCGCCCGTGGAACTCCACCTTCACCTTGATGATTCCCAGCGAGGGCCGCCACACCTGGGTGCCCGGCCGCCCGTGGATCATCATGGCCGCGTCCACGTCCTTGAAGACCCCGGCCTCCATGAGCCGAACCTTGCCCGCGCCGCCTTCCTCGGCGGGCGTGCCGATCACCTGGATCCGGCCCGCGAAGGGCAGGGTCGTGAGCGCGGCGGCCAGCGCCGCCCCCGCGCCCGCCCCCGAGGTCGCGATGATGTTGTGGCCGCAGGCGTGCCCGATGCCGGGCAGCGCGTCGTACTCGGCGAGGATGGCCACGGTGGGCCCGGGCTCCCGACCGGGAATCGTCGCGCGAAACGCGGTGGGCAGACCGCCCACCCCCTGCTCGACCTGGGCTCCGTGCTTGCAGAGGAACTGGCTCAGCCAGGCCGAGGCTTTCTCTTCCTTGAAGCAGAGCTCGGGGTTGGCGTGGATCTGCAGGCTCAGCGCCTCCAGCTCACCCGTCAGCCGGTCCACCGCCTCCACGACTCGGATCTTCGCGCTCTCCAGCGTCGGGTTCGGGGCCATCGCTAGCGGCTCCGCGCGAACTCCTCCTTCGCTGCCCGCACGCGCGCGGGATCGGCGAGGAGGTCGAAGGTGGTCAGCGCCATCGTCTTCGCGGCGGCGAGCAGGCCCGCGCGGGCCAGCGGCTTCACCGCCGCCGCTTCGAACTCACGCGTGTGGATGGCGGTGCCGAGGGGCGCGATGCCCACCATGGGCTGGATGCAGGGGATCACCTGGCTCACGTTGCCGACGTCGGAGGAGCCCAGGCGGTCGAGCACGGGCGGGCCTTCCTCGAGCCCTGCCGTCCGCATGTTGGAGGCGAACAGGTCGAGGAGCGTCTGATTGCGCTTGAGGGGCTCGTACACGTTGTCCGCGTTCTGCGTGGCCTTGAGCCCGCAGCCGGTGGCCTGGGCGGCGCCCTGCGCGCACGCCTCCACGCGCCGGTACAGGTCCCACATCACGTCGATGCGCGGCGCGCGGACGTAGAAGACGGCGGAGGCGTACTCGGGGATGATGTTCGCTGCGGCGCCACCGCTGGTGATGATGCCGTGGATGCGGCAGTCCGGCCGCACCTGCTGGCGCATCATCGACACCGCGTTGAAGGTCGCGATGACCGCGTCGAGGGCGTTGACGCCCTCCCAGGGGTCGGCCGAGGCGTGCGAGGCCTTGCCGGTGAACTCGAAGGTGCCCCGCACGATGCCGAGGAGGTCCTGGTGGAGGATGGTGCGGTCGAAGCCGTGGATCATCATCGCCGCGTCCACGTCCTTGAAGACGCCGGCCTTGATCAGCCGGCACTTCCCGCCGCCCCCCTCCTCGGCGGGCGTGCCGATCACCTGGACGCGTCCCTTGGGCAGCACACCCCGCGCGACGGCCAGCGCCGCGCCCGCGCCCGCGCCCGAGGCCGCGATCACGTTGTGCCCGCACGCGTGGCCGATGCCCGGGAGCGCGTCGTACTCGCACATGATGGCGACCGTCGGACCTTCGCCGGTCTCGATGGTGGCGCGGAAGGCGGTCTCGACGCCGCCCAGGCCCGCCTCGACCGTGAATCCCTTGGCACCCAGGAACTCGGTCAGCCAGCCCGCGGCCTGCTTCTCCTGATAGCCCAGCTCGGGGTGATCGTGGATCCGGCGCGACAGGGCCTCGAGCTCGTCACCGAGACGGTCCACGGCCTGAACGAGGGAATCCTTGGCGTCGCTCATGATGCCTCCGGGAGAGTCGGAATGGATGCGGGGCGCGAGCGGCCCGGCTCGGAGGCGAGCCTAGCACGGGGCCCCGGCCGGCTCAACCGCGCGGCGGCCGAGCGCTCAGGGCGACTGGACGCAGAAGAGAAAGAAGAGCGGCCGGTCGGGCTCCTCGGACGATCGGAGCGAGCCCTGGCCGCCCGAGCCACGGTCGAGGCACCGCACACCGCCCGACGAGCTGCCGCTCGAGGATGAGGAGGAGCAGCCGGCGACGAGGGTCACGACGACGAGGAGAAGCGCGAGGATGCGAGCCGGCCGCGGCATGACGCCACAGCCTAGCACACGCGCGCGGGAGATCCGGAGGCGGCTAGGCGGCGGACGGGCGCTCGGTGCGCCGGAGGCTCACGGGCAGCTCGATCATCAGTACGGCGCCGCCGGACTCGGCGTTCTCGGCCCACAGCCGGCCCCCGTGCTCCTTGATGATGCCGTGGGCGACCGCCAGGCCGAGCCCGCGCCCCTGATCCGGCCCCTTGGTCGTGAAGAAGGGATTGAAGATCCGGGGCAGATGGTTCGGCTGGATGCCGGGGCCGTCGTCGGCCACCTCGATGCGAACGCCCGACGACACCGGCATGAGGCGGATCGTGAGCATGCCGCCGTCGTGCGCCGAGGCCATGGCGAAGCGAGCATTGTCCACGAGGCTCTGCAGCACCTGACCGAGCTGCGAGGCGTCGGCCCAGATCGCGGCGACCTCCTCGAGCGCGGTCTGCCACTCGACGTGATCAGCGCGCAGCCGTGAGGCATTGGCGTCGAGCACCTGACGGATGAGGGCGCCGACCGAGACCGGCGCGCGCTGCGCGGGCGCGGGCTCGGCGAACGACCGGAGGTCCTTCACGATCTTGGCCGCGCGGCGCGCCGCTCCATCGATAACATGGAGCTGGGTCTGGAGCTCCTCGTCCGGGTCGCCCTGGAGCATCACGTGGATCTGGCCGAGGATGATCGTGAGCGGGTTGTTGATCTCGTGGGCCACCCCCGCGGCGAGCCCATCGATCGCGGAGATGCGCTCGGCACGCACCGCCGCCGTGCGCGCGCGCTCGAGCTCGGTGAGCTGATGGCGCGTCTCCGTGTACAGGCGGGCATTGTCGAGGGCGAGGCCGATCTGGTCCGCCACGCACTCGAGCAGCGACAGCTCCCCGTCGGTGAACCGGCTCCCGGCCTGCCGCCCCAGCGACAGCGTGCCGAGCAGGCGCTGGCGGGCGCGAATGGGCACGCAGACGAAGGCGCGGATGCCGTCGGCGCTCACCGCCGCCCGCGCCGCGGGGAGGAGATCCCTCGCGCGTCCGACATCGTCCACGCGACGGGGCTGGCCGGACTGCGCGACGCTGCCGATCAGCCCCACGCCGAGCGGGAGGACGAGGTTGACCTCGCGAAGCCGCGGCGACATTCCGCGTTCGCCGCGAAGGAGGAGCGTCTCGCCGTCGGGGGACAGGAGGTGCAGGCTCGAGATCTCGTGACCCGTCACCTGCGTGAGCGCGTCGAGGGACCGGTCGAGCACTTCCTCAAGATCCAGCGAACGGCTCACCGCCTCGCTGACGATACGAAGAACCTGAAGGTGTCGGACTACCGCGGTGGGGGGCGCCGTGGGCTTGGCGTTGGGCATCGTCGTCCCGGAGATGGGCATCGTAATGGCCTCTCCCGCATTCGGCGAGCAAGAGGGGTGCCACGATGTGTCGAAGCTAAGTCATTGTTTTGGTAATAGTTTATGAGACGCTGATCAGTGGTATCCGTCGCGCAGAGAACGAGTTGCCGGGGACACTGTCAACCCGCGGACCCGGCGGCTAGCCCTCGGGCGCGGGCGATCCGGCGGTCGATGGCCGGGTGCGAGTAGAGAATGACCTCCTTCAAGGGATGCGGGCTGCGCTCGGCCAGGTTCAGCCCGGCGAGTCGCTCCATGGCCGCAATGAAGGCATCGGCGCGCCCGAGCACCCGCACCGCGAAGTCGTCAGCCTGGCGCTCGAGCCGGCGTGACCACCCATTAGTTAGAGGAAGCGCGGCGAGTCCAGCACCCAGCAAGATGAGGCCCGCGAGAGGTACGCCTCCGAGGTCTGCCGGCCCGGCCAGCCCGAGCCAAGCCGCTCCCGTCACCAGCAGGCGGTCGGCAACCCAGAATGTGGCCAGGGTCACCGCGCCGTGCACCGCGAGCCCGCGCCACATGTCCGCGTGGGCGTGATGCGCCAGCTCGTGGGCGAGCACGGCCTCCACCTCGTCCTCGGTGAATTCGCTCAGGAGCGTGTCGAAGAGGATGATTCGCCGTGTCCGCCCGAGCCCCGTCACGGCGGCGTTGGCGGTGCGGCTCTTCCGCGACTGATCGCCCACCCAGACGCCGAGCACCGGCACTCCGGCGCGCGCCGCGAGCGCGATCAGCCGCGTGCGCAGGGGACCCTCGGCGAGGGGCACCAGGCGGTAGAAGAGGGGCAGCAGCCACACGGGCGCCACCAGCGTGAGCAGGACGGTGACGGCGAAGAACGCGAGCGCGCTCACGAGCCACCACCACGGGGTGAGCCGCAGGAGCGCGTAGGCCAGCTCGGCGCCGCCGAGCCCCAGCGCGCCGCCGATCGCCGCCGCCTTCGCGCCGTCCCACAGCCAGCGCGAGAACGGCTGATGGAGCAGGCCGTAGCGACGAGGGAGCGAGTAGCCGCCGAGCCAGCTGAGCGGCAGTGTGAGGAGCCGCCAGCCGAGCGTGGTTGCGCCGAGCACGAGGATCAACTGGAGCCACGGCCTCGCTGTCCACGCCGCCGCGGCGGCGGCGAGCCGCCCCGAGGTCCCGGTGCAGAGCAGCGCGGTGAGGTACGCGATGGCCAGCAGGAGGCCGAGCAGGCCAAGACCCAAGCGCAGTCGATGGTACCGGCGCGCCCGCGTGGCGTCGTTGATCGGTGTCATCGCCACGTCAGTCTCCCACCGCCGGCGACCCTCGCCAAACCCGGGGCGTGATGCTAGGATGAACGCCAATTCATTCCAAGGAGACGCCATGTTCCAGTCGGTCGAGGAGGTCCAGCAGCGCTTCAAGCGCGCTGGCTACATCGCCAACCGTCGCATCTCCACCGTGGTCTTCCTCGCCGCGCGCATGGGGCGTCCTGTTCTCATCGAAGGCCCGGCCGGCGTCGGCAAGACCGAGCTGGCCAAGACGCTCTCCGACATCTCGAATCGGCGGCTCATTCGTCTCCAGTGCTACGAGGGGCTCGACGAGGGTAAGGCGCTCTACGAGTGGAAGTACGCGAAGCAGCTTCTCTACACGCAGCTCCTGCGCGAGCGCATCGGCGAGCTGATCGCGGATGCGCCATCCCTGCCCGACGCGGTGGCCAAGATCTCGGGACAGGATGACGCGTTCTTCTCGCACCGCTTTCTGTCTCCGCGGCCGCTGCTCCAGGCCATCGAATCGGCCGACCCGGTAGTGCTGCTGGTCGACGAGATCGACAAGGCCGAGCCGGAATTCGAGGCGTTCCTCCTCGAGGTCCTGTCCGACTTTCAGGTGTCGGTGCCCGAGCTCGGGACCATCAAGGCCACCAACATTCCCCTCGTCGTGCTCACCTCGAACAACGCCCGCGAGCTGTCGGACGGCCTCAAGCGCCGGTGTCTCCACCTCTTCATCGATTTCCCGCCGCCGGACGAGGAGCTGTCGATCATCCGTCTCAAGGTGCCGGAGATTCCGGAGCGACTCGCCCAGGCGGTGGTCGGAGTGGTCAACAAGATTCGCGGCCTCGAGCTGCGCAAGGCCCCCTCGGTGTCGGAGAGCCTGGATTGGGCGCGGTCGCTGGTGATCCTCAACGCGGACGCGCTCGACCGAGAGCTCGTCGAGTCCACCCTCACCATGCTCGTGAAGCACGAGAAGGATCTCGAGCGGGTGCGCGGCGCCCTCGACAAAGTCCTCGCCGAAGTCCCCGCCCAGTAGCGGGACGCTCGATGGACTGGGGGACCGTGAGCGAGTTCCGGGAGCTGTGGTTTCCCAGTCCCCGGATCCGTCTGCCCGAGCTTGGACCTGCGGGGCCGGTCCTGATCGAAGGGGGCCGCTGCATCTCCGGCGCCCTCGGCGAGTACACCAAGCTGTGGATGTCGGCGGCCGGGCGCTGGCACTTCTACTACGTGCACCCGACCCCGCGGGACTTCTTCCGGACGGTCATGCCCGACGCGGTGCCCCATCTCCTGCATCCCGGCGAGATGACGGTGGAGACCTTCCGTCAGGGCCTCGCCTACAAGGTGGTCCTGGGATTGCGATGCGCGGAGGGGCCGGTGCGCGTGCTGCACCTCGTGGGCGACGTGCCCGATGTCACGCGCGCGGTGGAGCAGGACGAGGAGACGCCCGTGGGCGCGCTCGGCTGGAAGCTCAAGCAGACGCACTTCATCTGCCGCGGCTCCTTCCACGGGCTCCTCCGTCTCGAGGACGGCCGCCTCTTTCCGATCACCCGCGACGGCAACGAGGACGTCTTCAAGTCGTCCTTCGTACACTTCACCCGGTGAAACAACAGGCGATGAAATCACAGGCGGTGAAGGCCCTCTGATGGAGCGGAGAATTCTCGAGTTCATCAGCGACCTGCGGCGGGCGGAGCTGCGCATCTCCACCAGCGAGGCGCTGGATGCGCTGTCCGCGGCCACCGAGATCGGCGTGGAGACGCGCGAGACCTTCAAGTCGGCGCTCGCCGCCACGCTCGTCAAGGAGGCGCGCGACCTGCCGACCTTCGACCGCATCTTCGACCTCTACTTCCTCGACCTCCAGGCGCTCGGCGCCGGGCTCAAGAAGGCGCTGGGGCCCGAGGATCCGAAGATGCGGGACATGCTCGACAAGCTGATGGCCGAGGACGGCCTCAATCTGGACGAGATGACCGAGCTGATGCTCCAGGGCGAAGGCGCCGAGATGGAGATGGCGATCCGCGGGCAGGGGCAGGGGGCCGGGCTCGAGCGGCTGATGTACTTCCTCCAGATCGGCTATTTCTCGCGCCGGATCTACGACAAGTTCGACTGGGAAGTGATCGAGCGGGACCTCTCCCGGATCATGCAGATGCTGGAGGCCCAGGGGCTCGACCCCGGGCAGCTCGCGCGGATCCGCAACTACCTCGATCTCCGGCTCGAGGCGTTCCGGCGCATGATCCGCCAGCACGTGGAGCGCGAGCTCGAGCGCCGCGCGTTCCGCGAGGGCGAGAAGCTCACCCGCGAGGTCCTCACCGACAAGCCGCTCTTCGCGCTGTCGCCCGACGAGGTCGCGCAGATGAAGGCGGTGGTGGCGCGTCTCGCCCGCAAGATCAAGGACGCGCTCGCCCTGCGCCAGCGCCAGGAAGAGAAGGGGCGCCTCGACTCGCGCCGGACCATTAGACAGAGCTTGCAATATGGGGGCGTGCCCATGGAGGTCCGCTACCGGCGGCGCCACCGCGAGAAGCCCAAGCTGGTCACGCTGTGCGACGTGTCGGATTCGGTGCGGAACGCCTCGCGCTTCATGCTGCAGCTCGTCTGGAGCCTGCAGGAATGCTTCTCCCGCGTGCGGTCATACGTGTTCGTGTCCGAGATCGCGGAAGTGACCCAGGCCTTCAACACGTATCCGGTGGACCGGGCCATCGAGTGGGCGCTCAAGGGCTCGCCGGTGGACTACCACTGCCGCTCCGACTTCGGCTACGCCTTCAATCGCTTCGTGCGCACCGAGCTCGACACGCTGGACCGGAAGACCACGGTGCTCGTGCTCGGTGACGCCCGCAACAACTACAACGACCCCCAGGCATGGGCCATCCGCCTCATCCGCGAGCGGGTCAAGGGCATCATCTGGCTCAACCCCGAAGGCCAGTGGGGCTGGGGCATCGGCGACAGCGTGATGCCGCTCTACACGCCCTCGTGCGACATCGTGAAGGAGTGCCGGACGGTCGCCCAGCTCGTCCAGGTGGTGGATCAGCTCGTCCACCAGTGGTGGCGCCGCGGCCGATAGCCAGGCATGCTGTGAGCATGCGCACGCTCCTCCCCCCCGTCCTCGCGCTCCACCTCGCCGCCGTGGCCCTCCTGCTCGCCGCGCCCACCGCGCGCGCAGAGGACTGCATCGTGCTCGATGACTTCTCCCACGCCAAGGTGGGGGAGTTCCCCACGGACTGGAAGCCGCGCAAGGACGCGGGGCGCACGGCGTACACGGTGCGCGAGGAGAGCGGCCGGCGGTTCCTGCAGGCGATCTCCGAGGGCCTGGGCATCCAGGCGGCGAAGGAGCAGTCGTGGGATCTGGCCCAGTACCCCGTGCTGGCGTGGTCCTGGCGTCTCCAGGAGCATCCCAAGGGCTCCGACGAGCGCCAGAGCAAGACGAACGACAGCGCGCTCTCCGTGTACGCGGTGTGGCCGCACACCTCCGTGTCGGTGAAAGCGCTCAAGTACGTCTGGAGCCGGGTGGCGCCGGTCGGCACGCCTCTGACGTCGAGCGCCGGCCTGACCCAGGGACGGGTGCTCCGCAGCGGTGACGCCGACAAGGGCGAATGGGTGGAGGCGCGCGCGAACGTGGCCGAGGATTTCCGCGCGCGCTTCAAGGAGACGGAAGCCCCCAAGCCCGCCGGCATCGCGGTTCTCACCGATTCCGACGACACCAAGAGCCGCGCCGCGGGCGACTACGCGGCCTTCCGCGCCTGCAAGCCCTGACCTGACCGGATCCCGCGTGGACGCGGCCGCCGATCCCTTCGAGGGTCTCTACGCGCGGGGCGTCACCGATGGCCTGCCCGTGATCCCACCCACCCGCGAGCGCGTGGGCGCCGCGGTGGCGGCATCCGGGCGCGCCGGCGACGCGCTCATCGCGCTGGTGCCGCCCAATTTCGGCCGCGCCACCGTGGAGAAGATCGCGGTGAACGCGGTGATGGCGGGCTGCCGGCCCGAGTACATGCCGGTGGTGATTGCGGGGGTCGAGGCCATGTGCGACGACGCCTTCGACCTCCACGGCGTGTCCGCCACCACCAACAGCGCGGCGCCGCTCTTCATCGTGAACGGCCCCGTGCGGACACGCCTGGAGATGAACGCGGGCGCAGGGGTGTTCGGGCCCGGGTACCGCGCCAACGCCACCATCGGCCGGGCCCTCCGTCTCATCGTCCGCAACCTGGGCGGCGCCGTCGCCGGCGGCATCACGATGTCGACGATGGCGCACCCGGGCTACTTCACCTACTGCATCGCCGAGCGCGAGGAGGAGAGCCCGTGGGCGCCGCTGTCGGTGCGCCAGGGCTTTGCCCCCGGCGACAGCACCGTGTCCGCCTTTGCGGCCTATGCCCCCCAGGTGACGTACGACCACCAGAGCCATCGCGGCGAGGACCTCCTGATCACGCTGATCCACACCATCGCGGTGATGTCCCATCACAAGTCGACCCATCATGGGGACACGCTGCTCGTGGTGTCGCCCGAGCACGCGCGTCTCCTCGCCGGGGACGGCTGGGACCCCGAGAGGATCAGCGCGTTTCTCTGGGATCGTCTGCGCAAGCCCGTCAAGGACCTCATCCCCGGGGTCAACGGCGGGGAGGGGCTCCCCGCCCACGTGTTGAAGAAATTCCCTCATCCCGCCATCGACACCACGCTGATCGCCAAGGTGCGCGAGCCCGGGAATTTCAAGCTCATGGTGGCGGGCGGCACCGCGGGGCGCTTCACCGCGGTGGTGGCGGGCTGGACATTCCCCAAGATGTCGCGCATGGTAACGAAGCGGATCGACATGGCCGGCCATCGAGGGCCGGCCAGTGGAGGGCGTCAATGAGTGATGAAGAGTTCCTGGACCCCACCGACTCGGTGGCGGTGCCCCGCCGCACCGCCCCTCGCCCGGAGAGCCTCGACGGGAAGGTGATCACCCTCCTCGACATCTCCAAGGCCAAGGGCGACCACCTGCTCGACCGCGTGGAGGAGCTGCTGCGTGAACGCCACCGCCCCAAGGCGATCGTGCGGCGGAAGAAGCCGACGTTCGCCCGCCCGGCCCCCGAGGATTTGCGCGCGCTGATCCTCAAGGAGACGGAGATCCTCGTCGAGGGGCTCGCTGACTGAGGGTCCTGCACAACGTGCAGTGTGCACGACGGCGTGTTCTTCGAAGACAACGGGATCCCGACCGCGACCGTGATCTCGACGGAGTTTCAGCGAGCGGCGCGGGCGCAGGCCGCCGCCCTGGGGGTGAGCGAGTATCCGACCATCGCGGTGCCCCATCCGATACAGCCCTTGACCCGCGACGAGGTCCGGGCCCTGGCCGACAAGGCGTTCGACGCGATCGTCGCGCGGCTGACCCGGAGGTGAGCGCGGCCGCGGGCCCCCGCGCGGGCTAGCCGGGGAAGCGCCAGGCCCGCCCCACCGGCGGCTCGTCGGTGAGGGCGAACTGGGGCAGCGCGAAGTCGTTCGAGAGGTCGTTGAACACGGCCTTCACCCGCTTGCCGATCGCCACGTTGGCCTCGGGCTCGGGCCGGAAGTCCGCGGTGACGAGATTGCCGATGATGCGCAGCGCCTCGTCCGTGGTGGGCTTGCCGCGCTGCTCATCCAGCTCGACCAGCACGACCGCATAGGGTGTCCAGTCCTTGAAGCCGGGCTGGATGGCATGGTGCACGACCTCGTACGAGTAGATGTGGCCCCCGCCCGACACCGCCTGCCAGGTCCATTCCTGCGAGGGGCACCACGGGCAGCCGTGGCTGGGCGGATACCGGAGCAGCCCGCACTTGGCGCACTTGCGGAGCATGAGCTGATGATGCTGGCGCGCGAGCTTGAAATGCTCGCGCCACTCGGAGTCGTTCTCCGGGATCACCAGATTCATGCCGCGGTATTCGACGCTGGGCATCGTGCGCTCCCCCTCAGTTGTGGAGGATCAGGGCCGAGCCGGTCGGCGGCATCGCCCATCCGAGGTTCATGGTGATTCGGGGATCCTTGACCTGCCGGCAGCGCCCCGTCGCGTAGTCGTAGGAGTGCTTGCCCTCGGCGGCGCCGGGGCAGTAGTCGTCCACCGTGCCGCGGAGCTGGCGCACGTTCTCGATCACCATGCTCATGCCGTGGGTGTAGCCCTCGCAGAGATGGCCGCCGGAGGTGTTGTTGGGGCGCTTGCCCCCCAGCTCGATGATGCCGCTGGAGACATAGGCACCGCCCTCGCCCTTCTTGCAGAAGCCGTACTCCTCGAGCTGCAGCATGGTGGTAAAGGTGAACGCGTCGTAGGAGCCGGTGATGTCCACGTCGTCGGGCGCGATGCCGGCCTGGCCGAAGACGATGTCCTTGGCGTAATAGCCGGCCACCCGGCTGATCGGCCCGTGCGCCCAGTGGAAATCCGTGCGCGGCTTGTTGACCCGGCCCGCCACGCCCATGATGGAGATCGGCTTGCGCCGGAGGTCGCGCGCGCGCTCCGCGGAGGTCACGATGATCGCGGTGGCGTTGTCGGTCTCGAGGCAGCAATCCAGGAGGTGGAGGGGCTTCACGATCCAGCGTGAGCCCACCACGTCGGCCACCGTGACCCGGTCCTTCAGGAAGGCCTTGGGGTTCTGCGAGGCGTGCTTGCTGTGCGCGACCCGCACCGCCGCCACCTGCTCGGAGGTGGTGCCGTACTCGTACATGTGGCGCATGAACGTGGGCGCAAAATTCTGGCCCGCGCTCCGCATGCCGAAGGGGACCTGGGCGAGATCCATCCCGCGCACGGGCTGGGCCGCGCGGGCGCCGGTGCCGCCGATGCGGAAGTCGGAATAGCCGTTCATCGAGCGGAAGAGCGCCACCGTGTTGCACATCCCCGCCTCGATGGCGCCGATGGCGAGCCCGACCAGCGCCTCGGTCGACGAGCCGCCGCCGAACACGTCCATGTAGAAGTTCAGCCGCATGCCGAGGTCGCCGGAGACCCAATTCGACACGATGGAGTCTCCGCTCTGGTAGGACATCATGCCGTCGACCTGGGCGCCGCTGAGCCCCGCGTCGTCCATCGCCTTGCGGATGGCTTCCACCGCCATCGCCCGCGTGCTGCGGGCCGACTGGCGGCTGTACTCGGTCTCGCCCACGCCGACGATGCAGTACCGGTCCTTGAGGCCCGCCATGCGCGTCTCCTTGGCGCCGCGGCTCCGCGGCGGCCGGGCCAGTCTAGCGGGCCACCGCCGCCCGGTCAATCGAGGGGGATTCCGCCCACGCGCGCGGCGCCCGCGTGAACGCGAGGAGCACGAGGGCGGTGAGATTGACCGCAGCGCTGATCCAGCAGGCCACCGCATAGCTGCCGAGGCGGTCGTAGATCCATCCCGCGCCCAGGGGGCCGAGCGCCGCGGTGGGGCCCGCGAGGCCGAAGATGAGGCCGACGAGCGAGCCGGCATGGGCGCGGCCGAACAAGTCCGCCACCATGGCGGGGAAGATGACGGACACCGTCCCGTACGACAAGCCGAAGAGGACCGTGGCGGCGGCGAGGGCGGGCAGCGTGGCAGCTCGGCCGAGCGCCACGAAGGACGCGGCCTGCGCAGCGAGCGCGACGGCGAGGATGGCACGGCGGCCGACCCGGTCGGAGAGCCAGCCCATGGCGAGCCGGCCCGCCACCGCGGCGATGCCCAGTGCGGAGACCAGGGTCGCCGCTTGCAGGGGCTCGATGCCGAGATCGCGCGCGAGGGGCACCAGGTGGACGAGCGGAATGAAGATGGCCGTCCAGGTGAGGCCGAACACTGAGAAGAGCACCCAGAACTCCCGAAGGCGCACCGCGTCGCGCACCGTCCAGCCGCCGAGCGTGCCCGCGGGCGAGGATGCGGGGGCCCCGTCCGGATGCAGGCCCAGCGACTCGGGATCGCGCCGCATCAGGCAGGCCACACCCGTGAGGGCGAGAAAGATCGCGGCGCCGAAGACGAGATAGGCGCGGCGCCAGCCGAGCGCGCTCACCAGCCAGTGGGCCACCGGCGGAAGCACGAAGGTGCCGACGCTCCCGCCCGCGGAGGCCACGCCCACCGCCAGGCCCCGTTGGCGGACGAACCAGCGCACGACGGTGGCATTGCAGGGCACGTACGCGGTGGACATGCCCAGGGCGGCCACCGCGCCGTACAGCACGTAGGGCTGCCAGAGCGCAGTGACCGCGCTCATGCCGGCGAGGCCGGCGCCGAGCAGCACGCCGCCGGACGCGATCACGATCCGTGGACCCCATCGGTCCGTGAGGCGCCCCGCGACGAGGCCGAAGGCGCTGTACACGAAGGCGTACAGAGAAAACGCGCCGGAAAGGCTGGCGCGGCTCCAGTGAAACTCCGCGAGCAGCGCGGTGAAGAAGACGCCGAAGGCGTACTGGGTGCCGTAGGCCAGCAGCAGGACGACGAAGGCGCCGCCGACGATGATCCAGCCGTGATAGACGCGGGCGCTCAACGGTCGGCGGCGGGGGCGGGCGGCGGCGGGGGGGACGCCGCAGGAGCGGTCGCGGGGGACACGGCGGGAGACGTCCCGGCGGGCTGGCTCGACTTCACCGAGTCGAGCATCGCCGGCGACTCCCCGGCGGCGGCCCGCGCCTCGACCTTGATGAGGCGGTTGAGCCGTCCTACCGCGTCGCGGATCCGTCCGCCCGCCTCGACCATGTGCACGTGCCACTTCGCCTCGCGGCTGTCGGGCGGCCAGCGACCCTCGAGGAGCTGGAGATAGCCGAGGATCACCGCCAGCGGGTTGTTGATCTCGTGGGCGGCGGCGCGCGCCACGAGGGTGGCCGCCCGCAGATCGGAGGTTTCGCGAGCGGCCGCCTCCGCCGCCATCCGCTCGCGCGCCGGGCGCCAGATGATGATCTCGTAGCGGCGATCCTGGAAGCGCACCACATGGCGCGTGGTGTCCACCGGTATCGTCTCGCCCGCGCCCGTCCGGAAGGGGGAACCGAGCGTCTGCGCGAACCCGGTCGCGTAGGTCTCCGCGAAGGCCGCTTCCTGGAGCCGCCGCAGGTCGGCATCCTCCGGCCAGAAATCCCGCCGGTCGCGCCCCACGAGCTCGTCGCGAGTGAGACCGGACAGCGCGCAGTCGGCGCGGTTGACGTCCACGACGCGCTGGGTGCCGCAGTCGATGATCCGGATGGCGTCGGTGGCCTCGTCGAGCACGGCGCGGAATCGCGCGCGCTCGGCGCTCAGCCGGAACTGCTCGGGGACGTCGGCGAACAGTCGCGCCATCAGCGCGATGCCCACGAGGCACGTCACGAAGTAGGCCAGCCACATGTCGCTGAACCGCTCGATCTCCCGGCGTCCGATGAGGGCGAAGGCGAGCACGGTCAGGGCGTAGGTCGCGCCGGCAAGGGCCAGTGCGTGGCGGGTGTGGGGCCCGCCCTCGCGGCGCGCCCATCCCCGGATGAGGCCGGCCGCGGTGGCCACCGACACGAGCGAGAAAATGCCGGCGCCGGTGCCCGAGCCGCCGATCCAGATGCGGTAGAGGCAGCCCACCGTGGCCGCGATCAAGGCGGCCGGCGTCCCCTCGAAGAGGCCGACGAGCGCGACGGGGACCACGCGGGCGTCGACGAAGATTCCCGGCGAGATCTCGATGCGGGAGGCCATCATGGCGGCGGTGAGGCCGCCGAAGGCGAGCCCGTGGACCACCGCGCGGGCGCCGCGCTCGCGAGCCGTCGGGCCGAGCAGGCGGGGGTAGGCGTAGGAGTAGAAGAGAAGCCCGATGGCGAGGGTGCCCACCGCCTCGAGCAGATGGTGAAAGTTCATCCGGCCCGGCCGTGGGCGGCCCGCCCATTCGGGCGCGGCAGCACCTCGCGGAGAAACTTGCCGGTGTAGGAGCCGTCCACCTGCGCCACCTGCTCGGGCGTGCCTTCCGCGATGATGGCGCCCCCGGCCGCGCCGCCCTCCGGTCCGAGGTCCACCACCCAGTCCGCGGTCTTGATCACGTCGAGGTGATGCTCGACCACCAGCACGGTGTTGCCGCCGTCGACCAGACGGTTCAGGACGAGCAGGAGCTTCTTCACGTCGTCGAGGTGAAGGCCGGTGGTCGGCTCGTCGAGCACGTAGAGATGATCGGCGGTCTGTCGCGTGCCCAGCTCGGCGGCGATCTTGAGCCGCTGCGCCTCGCCGCCCGACAGGGTGGTGGCGGGCTGGCCGAGGCGGAGATAGCCAAGGCCCACGTCCTGAAGGAGCCTGAGCCGGCGCGCGAGCACGGTGTGGACCCCGAAGAACTCCACCGCCTCGTCCACCGTGAGCTCGAGGACCTGGCTGATGTTCTTCCCCTTGTACGTCACGCGCAGCACGTCGGGCCGGTAGCGGCGTCCCTCGCACTCGGGGCACGTGACGTACACGTCCTCGAAGAAGTACATCTCGAGCTTCTGGTAGCCGCCGCCCTCGCAGGCCTCGCAGCGCCCCCCGGGCACGTTGAAGGAGAAGGCGCCCGAGGTGAGCCCGAGCGTACGCGCGCGCGGCAGCCCGGCGAACAGCTTGCGGATCTCGTCGAACACCTTCACGTAGGTGACGGGATTCGAGCGCGGGGTGCGGCCGATCGGCTCCTGATCGATCAGGCGCACGCCCTTGAGGTACTCGAGCCCGCGGACCTCGTCGTGCTCCCCCGGCCGCTTGAATTCCGCCTTGAAGTGGCGGGCGACCGCCCGGTAGAGCGTGTCGTGGACCAGCGTCGACTTCCCCGAGCCGGACACGCCGGTCACACAGGTCAACGTTTGCAGGGGCAGGCGGAGATTCACGTCACGCAGGTTGTGAGCCCGGGCCCCCCGGACCACGAGCGCGCGGCGTCCCTCCCGGCGCGTGAGAGGGAGCGGGATCCCGTCGCGTCCGGTCATGTAACGCGCGGTGAGCGAGTGCGGATCGCGCGCGAACTCGGCCTGGGTGCCCGCGAAGGTCACGGTGCCGCCGCGGTCGCCCGAGCCCGGCCCCATCTCGACCAGATAGTCGGCGGACTGGATGAACGAGCGGTCGTGCTCGACGATCACCACGGTGTTGCCGGCGGCGGCGAGCTCGGCGCACAGCTCGGCCAGCCGCGCGGTGTCGCGCGCGTGCAGCCCGATGGACGGCTCGTCCAGGATGTAGAGCGTCCCCACGAGCTGGGCCCCCAGCTGATTGGCGAGGCTGATCCGCTGCGCCTCCCCGCCGGAGAGCGTGCGCGTCTGCCGGGACAGCGCGATGTAGCCGAGCCCGACCCTCATCAGGAACGACAGCTTCGCGCGGAGCAGGCGCAGCACGTCCCGCGCGACTGCCGCCTCCAGCGGGGTGAGGCTGAGCCCGTCCACGAAGGCGGCGAGATCCTCGACGGTGCGGTCGCAGAGCTCGGCAATGGTGGCGCCGCCCACGCGGACGGAGAGCGCCTCCGGCTTGAGCCGGGTTCCCGTGCAGCGGGGGCAACGCGACTGGCTCCGATAGCGCGAGAGGAACACGCGCACGTGCAGCTTGTAGCGGTACGACTCCACCTCCTCGAAGAAGCCCTGAATGCCCGTATACCCCTCGGCGCCCGCGTACACCCACGCGCGGTCGGCGTCGGGCAGCTCCGCGTACGGCCGGGTGATGTCGAGCCCGCGCTTCTTCGCCGCCTTGAGAAGCTGCTTCTGGTACCAGCGGCCGGAGGGATGCGTCCAGGGTTCCACCGCGCCGTCGACGAGGCTGCGCGTCTGGTCGGGGACGACGAGGCTCTCGTCGTAGCGAAGGATGTTGCCGAAGCCCTTGCACTCCGGGCAGGCGCCCAGCGGATGGTTGAAGGAGAAGAGGAGCGGGTGCGGGCGGGTGAGCGGGGTCTCGCAGCGCGGGCACCGATACTCGCGGCTGACCGAGATCACCTCGCGCTCCAGCACGTCCACCTCCGCCCGGCCCTCTCCCTCGGCGAGCGCGGCCTCCAGCGACTCCGCCACCCGGCGCCGGGCGTCGCCGCCGAGCGCGACCCGATCGAGGACGACCAGGATGGTCTGGCCCGCCGCGGGTGCGGGCACGTCGGCGGGGCGCCCCGTCGCGTCGGTCAGCTCGTGGAGCGTGCCGTCCAGCTTCACCCGGGCGAAGCCCCGGCGGAGGAGGGCGGCGTAGATCGCGCGCGGGTCCGGGCCGGCGGGCGCGGCGAGGGGGAAGCAGACCAAGGCGCGCGCGCCCGCGTGATCGCGCACGAGCGCCTCGGCCACGCTCTCCGCCGCGTCGCTGCGGGCTTCCTCGCCGCACTGAGGGCAGTGCACGCGCCCGATGCGGCCGAAGAGCAGCCGGAGGTAGTCGTACAGCTCGGTGGCCGTGCCGGCGGTGGACCGGGCGGTGCGCACGGGGTTTTTCTGCTCGAGCGCGATGGCGGGCCGCACGTGCTCGATCCGGTCCACGTCGGGCCGGTCCACCCGCTCGAGGAACATGCGGGCATAGGTCGAGAGGGATTCCACGTACCGCCATTGCCCCTCGGCGAAGAGGGTGTCGAACGCGAGGGACGACTTGCCCGATCCGGACACGCCGGTGATCACCGTGACCTTGTCGTGCGGGATCGCGAGCGAAACGTTCTTGAGATTGTTCTGCCGGGCTCCCTCGATGCGGAGCCAAGACGGCTGAGGCATTCGGACAAGTCCTCCTGAGGTGTTGAGTCTACAGGATGGTCCGAGGGGGGAGCAACCGCGGCCCGTCGTCCCCCACGCCGGCTTCGCCGCGTCCGCCCTTGACAGGCCGCGTCCGCGCGGGTAGGCTGACCGCCGAAATGAGAATCATTCCTAGAAATGGCCCTCGGGGGAGGGCGGCGGTCGCCGCGCCGGGTGCCGACACGTCGGCGAGCGCGCTGCGCGAGCGGGGGCTGCGCCTCACCGGGCCGCGCCGCGTGGTGCTCGAGGTGGTCCGGGGGACGGGCTCACATCCCACCGCGGAATGGGTGCATCGGATGGTGCGGCGGCGCCTGCCGCGGGTGAGCCTCGGCACCGTCTACCGCAATCTGCGGCTCCTCGTCGAGGAGGGGCTGGTGCAGGAGCTGCCCGGCCCGCACGCGCGATTCGACGGCAACCTCGGCCGGCATCACCACTTCACCTGTACCGCCTGCGGGCGCATCCTCGACGTCGACGGGCCGCTCTGCGAGCCGCAGACGCGGGCGGTGTCGGCGCGGGTGGAGTCGGTCCACGACCTCACCATCACCCACCAGCGTATCGAGTTCTTCGGCCGCTGTCCCGCGTGCCGCTCCGGCGCCGGGCGTCGCGAGCCGGGCCGTCCCCGCGCCGGACGGTCCCGTCGTTCACCCTGACCCTTCCGCGCGAGCGCATCCCGCGGGGGGAGAGGAGGATCTCATGGCCGGGAAGAGTCTGAAGGGAAGCAGGAGCTTCGAGAATCTGAAGGACGCCTTCGCGGGCGAGTCGCAGGCGAACCGCCGGTATCTCTACTTCGCCCGGGTGGCCGATATCGAGGGCTTCCCCGATATCGCGGGCCTCTTCAAGGACACCGCCGACGCCGAGACCGGCCACGCCTTCGGGCACCTCGACTTCCTCAAGGAGGTGGGAGATCCGGCGACCGGGGAGCCTATCGGCAAGACCGAGAAGAACCTCAAGGCGGCGGTGGCAGGCGAGACCTACGAGTACACCCAGATGTATCCCGGCATGGCCAAGACCGCCCGCGAGGAAGGCTTCGCCGAGCTCGCCGAGTGGTTCGAGACGCTGGCCAAGGCGGAGAAGTCGCACGCCGGCCGCTTCAGCAAGGGCCTCACGCAGGTGGCGGGCAAGGATCCCGCGGACGCCATCTAGCTTCCCCCAAGCGCCTGGACGCCGGCCCGGTCGCGCGCGATCGGGCCGGTGCCGATCCCATGACTCTCGATATCCGACAACCGGAGTTCTGGAAGCAGGCCAGCGTCGACACCGAGCTGCGCCGAGTCTATGACATCTGCGCGGGCTGCCGGCGCTGCCTGCCGCTCTGCCCATCGTTCAAGGTGATGTTCGATCGACTCGACGTCGAGGCGGTGGACGGCGACGCGGACAAGCTTCCCGCGGCGGACGTCAAGGAAGTCGTCGACCTCTGCTATCAGTGCAAGCTCTGCTACAACCACTGCCCGTACACGCCGCCTCACCGCTGGCAGGTGGACTTCCCGCGCCTGATGCTGCGCGCGCGCGCGGCGGAGGCGCGGGGGCGGGGGGTGACCCTGCAGGACCGGTTCCTGGGCAACACCGGGCTGGTGGGGCGCCTGGGCAGCATGACCGCGCCGCTCTCGAACTGGATGAGCGCGTTCCCGCCCCATCGCGCCCTGATGCACGCGGTGATGGGCGTTCACAAGCGCCGGACGCTGCCGATCTTTCACCGCGAGACGTTCTCACGCTGGTTCGACCAGCGGAAGCGGCCGGCCTCCGCTGCAAGCGCGCCCGCCGCCGACAAGCGGGTGGCCCTCTTCGCCACGTGCTCGGTGGAGTACAACGATCCCGGCACCGGCAGGGCCGCCGTCGCGGTGCTGGAGAAAAACGGCGTCGACGTCACCGTGCCGGCGCAGCGCTGTTGCGGCATGCCGTACCTCGACGGCGGCGCGGTGAAGGAAGCCAAGGCGCTCATCGCCGACAACGTCGCCTCCCTCGCCCGCGCGGTGCGGGAGGGCCGCGAGATCGTGGTGCCGGGGCCGACCTGCTCGTACATGCTCAAGCAGGAGTACCCGTGGCTCGACGGCTCCGCGGACGCGAACCTCGTGGCCCGGAGCACCCGCGATCTCTTCGAGTACCTCGCCGGCCTCCATGCCGAGGGGCGGCTCGACACGCGCTTCCCCAACGCTCCGGGCAAGATCGCTTATCAGCTGCCCTGTCACCTGAGGGCGCAAAACATGGGCACGCGCTCGGCGGACGTGCTGCGGCTCACCGGCGCCACCGTCGAGACCATCCAGCGGTGTTCCGCGGTGGACGGCACCTGGGGCATGAAGAAGGAGTTCTTCGAGCTCTCGATGAAGGTTGCGGAGCCCCTGTTCAAGGGGATCGAGGCGGCGGCGCCTGATCGGGTCGCCACGGATTGTCCGCTCGCCGCACTGCAGATCAATCAGGGTACCGGGCGCTCCGCGCAGCACCCGATCCGCATTCTCGCCGACGCCTACGGTCTTGGCGTCGACGACGACGCCTGAGCACACCATGGACAAGATCCGTCTCTCCGATGTCGTCAACTTCTTCGAGTACGAGAAGGTCCGGGAGGCTCGGCGCGCCCGGATCATCGAGCTGAAGCGGCGCCGGCGGGTCGACGTCGGCCGCTATCTGTCCTTCGTGTTCGAGAACCGCGAGACCGTGCTCTTCCAGATTCAGGAAATGTGCCGCGCCGAGCGAATCGCCGCCGAGGACAAGGTGCAGGAAGAGATCGATGTCTACAACGCCCTCCTGCCCGGGCCGAGCGAGCTGTCCGCCACGATGTTCATCGAGATCGAGGATATGACGCGGATCAAGCCGGTCCTGGACCGCCTGATGGGCATCGACCGCGGCCAGTGCGTCTGGCTGCAGATCGGCCGTGAGTTCGCGGTGCCCGGCGAGTTCGAGGCCGGCCATTCCGACGAGGAGAAGGGCAAGCTCGCCGCCGTGCACTTCGTGCGCTTCCGCCTCTCTCGGGAGGCCACCCGCGCGTTCCCGAAGTCCGAGGTGCACATGGTGGTCGAGCATCCCGCGGAGCAAGCGCGCATCCGCCTCGAGCCCGAGGTGGTGGCCGCGCTCGCTCAGGATCTCACCCGGTGAGGGACGCGGCCGCGCGTGCGGCGGTCGTCCTCGCGCTCCTCCTCGGCGGCTGCGGGGATCAGCCGGCGTCGCCTCCCCAGGAAACGGGAAGCGCTCCCGCGCCCGCGAACGCCCCCGCGCCTCCGAACGCCCCCGCGGCAGCAAACGTTCCCGCGTCCGCGAGCCCCAGCGCCGCCGCCGGCTCCGCCGCCAAGGGCAAGCAGGTGTGGCTGGGCCAGTGCATCGCTTGCCACAATCCCGATCCCACGAAGGACGGGCCGGTCGGGCCCGCGGTCAAGGGATCGTCCCGCGACCTCCTCGAAGCGCGCGTGGTGCGGGGGGAGTATCCCGCCGGCTACATGCCCAAGCGCCCTACCAAGGTCATGCCGCCGCGGCCTGACCTCGCCCCGAGCGTGTCCGACCTCGCCGCGTACCTGCACTGACGACGATGCCGGGCGGGAGGACGTCCCGTCCGGCATCGGATGACGCGAGCGAGGGGAAGGGGCCGGGCTACCCGCGCATCACCTCGAACCAGATGTAGAAGATCGCGGTGAGGATGAAGCCCGCCCACAGCGTGCCGGACACGGTGGCGAGGGGCTTCGCGGCGCCCTTGCCCGGCGTGCCCTTGAGGCAGTTGATCTCCACCAGCAGCATGATGATGGCCGCGCCGACCCAGAACACCACCCCCGAGCGCGGCATGCCGAGGGCCTGCAGATGGCTGGCCGCCCCCATGAAGAACAGCATGGGGATCGAGAGCATCGTGTTCGTGCGGGACGCCAGCCCCCCGCGCGCTCCCGCGGGCGCCGCCGCGGGATTGGCCGGCCTCCCCGCGCCGACGTCGATCGCGTTCTGAATCACGATCTTCTGCTTGGGGTGGATGACGAACCACACGTTGGCCCACATGATGGAGCCGAGGAGCCCGCCGAGGAGGATCGCCCACGCCCCGGCGCCCGCGGCGAAGCCCACCTTGCCGATCCACCAGTGCAGGAGGTAGAGCCAGCCGCTGATGAAGGTGAACATCGCGCCCCACCGGAACCACCACATCGCGCGCGGGAGGAGCTTCTGCTGTGCCCCCGTCCGCACCGGTGCCTCCGTCTCGGCGAAGAACGGCGTCTGGACGAAGTTGAAGTAGTAGAGGAGCCCGATCCACGTGATGCCGGAGAGAAAGTGGATCCAGCGTAGGAGGAAGAGCCAACCAGCTTCGGACACGAGTGCCATGTGATGCCCTCCGCGTTGAAGGCGATTACGCAGCTATTGCCCGTCCGCTACTCGTCCTCGTCGTCTTCGTCGTCCTCGTCATCGTCATCGAGGTCGTCGTCGTCCTCTTCGTCGTCATCCTCGTCGTCGAGGTCGTCGTCATCGTCAAGATCGTCGTCGAAGTCGTCGTCATCCTCGTCGTCGAGGTCGTCGTCATCATCCTCGTCGTCGAGGTCGTCGTCGTCCTCGTCGTCGACCTCGTCGTCGTCCTCTTGGCGGGCGTAGATACGCTCGTCGTGCTCTGCAGTCCATGGCCGAGTACCGAGCCATGCCATGAATGGTCCCTCCAGACGCCTGCCCTGCTTGACTTGAGAGATGAGAGTCGCTACTGTTGGACTCCGTTCGGCGGGATTATAGCAAACGCGTTTTTCGTGTTCACGCCATTTTGGCGGCGTAGCTCAGGTGGCAGAGCAGGGGTCTCATAAGCCCCGTGTCGGAGGTTCGAGTCCTCCCGCCGCCACCATCCCGGAGGCCTCACAATGAGCGATCTCATCTTGGTCGAGCACGCCGACGGCATCGCCACCGTGGTGATCAACCGTCCCAAGATGCGCAATGCGCTGAGCCTCGCGATGTGGACGGAGATGGGGGAGGTCACCCAGCGGCTCGCCGCCGACGACTCGGTGCGAGCGGTCGTCTACCGCGGCGCGGGGATGCAGGCCTTCGCCTCCGGCGCGGACATCTCGGAGTTCGAGGAAAATCGGAAGGACACCACGACCGCGATGCACTACAACGCGCAGACCGAGGCGGCGTACGGCGCCATCCGCTCCTGCCCCAAGCCCACCGTGGCCATGGTCTACGGCTTCTGCATGGGCGGCGCGATGGCCCTCGCGATGGCGTGCGATCTGCGCTTCGCCGCCGAGGGCTCGAAGTTTGGCATTCCCGCCGCGCGGCTGTCCATCATCTACGGGCTCGATCCCGTGCATCAGCTCGTGGACCTCGTCGGGCCCGCCTACGCCAAGGACATCCTCTACTCCGCGCGCACGGTGGAGGCCGACGAGGCCTTCCGCATTGGCTTCATCCAGCGGCTCCTCCCCGCCGCCGAGCTCGAGGCCTACACCTACGAGTACCTGCGGAAGGTCGCGGCGAACGCACCCCTGTCCATCCGCGGCACCAAGACCCAGGTGCGCGCGATCTTCGAAGGGGTCACCGACCGCCACCGCCAGCACCTCGCCCAGCTCGGACTGGAGACGTTCAACAGCCACGACTACAAGGAAGGCACCCGCGCCTTCCTCGAGAAGCGCGCGCCCCGGTTCGAGGGCCGCTGACCGGCGCTCGCCGCGCGCGCGGACGCCGCCGCTGCGGATCACCGTCCTCACCTCCACGCCGCTCGACCCCCGCGAGGGCAGCGGCACCTTCGTCGCGCTCGCCAACTTCGAGCGCGGGCTCGTCGCCCTCGGCCACGAGGTGCAGATCCGGCCGCTCGGGCGGCGGACGGGCTTCCACACCTTCGACCGCTGGCGCTACAACGCGGAGGCGGTGTGGCGCCCGCCCATCCAGGCCGATCTCGTCGTCGGCTGCGATCTCGACGGCTTCCTCTGGGCGCGCCGGCGCCGCCAGCCGTTCGTGGTCATGCTCAAGGGCATCATCGCCGACGAGCTGCGCAACGAGCGGGGCTGGGTGCGGGTACTCCTCGCGGTGCAGGCGCGCTGGGAGCAGCGCAACACGGAGCGCGCGGACCTCGTGCTGGTGCCGAGCGCGTACTCCGCGCGGGTCGCCGCCGAGGTGTACGCGGTGCCCGCCGCGCGGATCGCGGTGGTGCCCGAGGCCGTCGATGTCGCCGACTGGCAGGCGCGCTTCGCGGTCGCCCCACGCCGCGCCGGCGGCGGCCCCACCGTGCTCGCGGTGGGGCGCATGTATCCGCGGAAGCGCTTCGCGGATCTGCTGCACGCGGCGGCGCGCCTGCGCGCGGTGATCCCGGCCGCCCGCGTCCGCATCGTGGGGAAGGGGCCGGACTGGGAAGAAATGAACAGGATGCATGCCGCACTGGGGCTGGGAGACACCGTGACCCTGCTGGGCGACGTGACCCGCGACCAGCTCGCGTCGGAGTACGTGAGCGCGCAGTGCTTCTGCCTGCCATCGGTGCAGGAGGGTTTCGGCATCGTGTTCGTCGAGGCGATGGCGGCCGGTCTGCCGGTGGTGGCGTGTCGAAGCGCGGCGGTGCCCGAGGTCGTGCTCGACGGCGCGACCGGCGTGCTGGTTCCGCCCCGCGACCCCGCCGGCCTCGCCGACGCGCTCGCGGCGATCCTGGGTAATCCCGACCGGGCGCATGCCCTCGGCGAGGCGGGGCGCCGTCGCGCGCCCGCATTCGCGCCGGAGAGGGTCGCGCAGCGGTTCCTCGACACGGTAAGATTGAGACAGGAGGTCCCATGACCCCCGGTCCGGTCTACGTCACCCGAAAATTCACGTTTTCTGCGGCCCACCGCTACTGGCAGCCGGCGTGGAGCGCCGAGGCGAACACGCGCGCCTTCGGCTCGCTCACCGTCACCCACGGCCACAACTACACCCTCGAGGTCACACTGGGCGGCGCGGTGGACGAGCGCACCGGCATGGTGATGGATCTCGCCGAGCTCAAGCGCCTCGTCGGCGAGGTGGTGATCTCGCGATTCGACCATGCCGACCTCAACGCCGATGCCGCCTTCGCCCAGGGCCGCATTCCCACGACCGAGAACCTCGTGCGAGCCTGCTGGGATCTCCTGGTGCCCAAGCTGGGCGAGCGCCTCTACCGGCTGCGGCTCTGGGAGGACCCCACCTTCTACGTGGAGTTCCTCGGCCCGTGAGCCAGTACCGGCTGACCCGGTCGTTCCACTTCAGCGCGGGCCACCGCCTCGCCAGCGCCGCGCTCTCCGACGAGGAGAACGCGCGTCTCTACGGCCAGTGCTTCCGGCCCCACGGCCACAACTACACCGTGGAGGTCACCCTCACCGGCACGCTCGATCCCGTTACCGGGATGGCGGGGGATCTCGGCGAGCTCGACGCGACGGTCGCGGGCGTGCTCCTAGACCGCGTCGACCACTACGATCTCTCGAGCGCGGTGCCCGCCCTCGACGGCGTCATCACCACCGGCGAGAACCTCGCCCGGACGTTCTGGGCCTGGCTGGCCGCCGCGCTGCCTCCCGGCCGGCTCGTCCGAGTCGCGGTGGTCGAGACCGCCAACAACACCTTCGAGTACTGCGGCTGAAGGAGCGTCCGTGCACAACACCACGACCATCGTGCGGCTGGTCTACGACTTCTTGAAGGAGCTCGGCGAGGATCCGACCCGCGAGGGACTGGAGCGGACGCCCGCTCGTGTGGCCAAGGCCTACGAGTACCTGACGTCCGGCTACCAGCAGCGCGTGGAGGACGTGCTCAACGACGCCCTCTTCACCGAGGAATACGACGAGATGGTGGTGGTGAAGGACATCGACTATTTCTCCCTCTGTGAGCATCATCTCCTCCCATTCTTCGGGCGCGCCCACATCGCGTACATGCCGTCGCGGAAGATCGTGGGCCTGTCCAAGATCCCCCGGCTGGTGGAGATGTTCAGCCGGCGCCTGCAGGTGCAGGAGCGCCTCACCACCCAGATCGCCCACACCATCGACGAGGTGCTCCAGCCGCGCGGCGTCGCGGTGGTCGTCGAGGGTCTGCATCTCTGCATGCTGATGCGCGGGGTCGAGAAGCAGAACTCCAAGGCGGTGACCTCGGCCATGCTCGGCGCGTTCCGGGACCGCCCGGAGACGCGCGCCGAGTTCATGGAGCTCATCAAGTCGCGCAGCGGCCCGATGCTGTGAGCGACACGCGGCTGGCCGGCCAGGTCGCCCTGGTGACTGGCGCCGGGCGGGGCATCGGCCGCGCGGTGGCCGAGGCTTTTGCCGCGGAGGGCGCGGCGGTGGGTCTCGCCGCCCGGTCCGCGCGCGAGCTCGGCCGGGTCGCCGGGGCGATCCAGGCCAAGGGCGGGCGCGCCCTCGCCGTGCCCACCGATGTCCGTCAGGAGTCGGCGGTCGCGGCGTGCGTGGAGCGCACCGTCGCCGAGCTGGGCCGGCTCGATCTCCTCGTCGCCGCGGCGGGGGTCGCGACGTTCGGGCCACTGGCCGAATCGCGCCCCGCCGATTGGGACGAGATCATGGCGGTGAATCTCCGGGGGGCCTACCTCTCTTGCCGGGCCGCGCTGCCGCCCATGCTGAGTCAGCGCCGCGGGACCATCATCCTGGTCGGCTCCATGGTGACGAGCCGCACGCTGCCCGGCAGCGCCGCCTACACCGCGTCCAAGTACGGTCTGCTCGGGCTCGCCCGCGTGCTGACCGAAGAGCTGCGCGGCACGGGCGTGCGGGTGGGGGTGCTCTCGTCCGGGGCGGTGGACACGCCGCTCTGGGATGCGATTCCCGGGGCGCCGGACCGGAAGCTCATGGTCACCCCGGCGCAGGTGGCGGCGGCTGCGGTGCTGATGGCCGCCCTGGAGCCGAACGCCGCGCTGGAGGAGTTGACGCTCATGCCCGCGCGGGGGGTGCTCTGAGGCCGCCGTCCCGCGCCTCGCGCCTCACCGATCGGCTGCCGGCACCGCAGCGGGGACCCTGATGTATACTGAGGCTGCAAGAATGTGGAAGGCCCGACGGATCATGAATTTTCCAAGGAGGCAGGCATGGTGACCTTGACCGAAACGGCCGCGAAGAAGATCTCCGAGCTGCGGCTCGAAGAGGGCAAGCCCGAGTGGGGGCTGCGGATCCGCCTCGTGGGCGGCGGCTGCTCCGGGATGTCCTACGAGCTGGGCTGGGACGACACGGCCGCCGCGGACGATAACATCGTGGAATCCCACGGCGTGAAGGTGTTCGTCGATGCACGCAGCCTGCCCTATTTGGATGGCAGCGAGATCGACTACGTGGACAACAACATGCTGGGGGCGGGCTTCGCGATCAAGAACCCCAATGTGAAGTCGTCCTGCGGCTGCGGCTCGTCGCACCAGTTCTAAGCGCGCAGAGCTCCGCGCATGAAGGTGCAGGTGCGGTTGTTCGCCCGGTACCGCGAAGCGGCCGGTCGCGACCGTGTCGAGGTGGAGCTTCCCGAGGGCGGTACGGTCGAGACGGCATGGGAGGCGGTGTCCAGCCGCTTCCCGGCGCTCTCGTCGTACCGCCCTTTCACGTTGTTCGCCGTGGATCAGGACTACGTGGAGGCGGACCGCGCGCTCCGTCCCGGGGAGGAGCTATGCCTGTTCCCGCCGGTCAGCGGCGGGAGCGCGGAGGCGGCGGGCACCCCCGACCTCGTGGCGCTCACCGAGACCCCCCTCTCCGAGCAGGCCCTCGTGGCTGCGGTGGAGGAGGGCGGCGCGGGCGCGATCGTGCTCTTCTCCGGTGTGGTGCGCGATCAGACGGGGGGGCGCCGCGTGAAGTTCCTCGAGTACGAGGCGCACGCGACGATGGCGGTGGCGAAGATGCGCGAGATCGCCATGGCCGCCCGCGCGCGCTTCCCGGGCATTCGCAAGCTGGCCATCGTCCATCGCATCGGGCGCCTCGAGATCGGCGAGTCCAGCGTGCTCATCGCGGTGTCCACCGCCCATCGCGGGGAGGCCTTCGAGGCCTGCCGCTTCGCCATCGACACGCTCAAGGCGACGGTGCCCATCTGGAAGAAGGAGTACTTCGAGGACGGCGAGGTCTGGGTCGGGCTGCAAGGTGACCATCACCACTAGCCTGCCCGAGCGCGCGCTCGCTTCCATCCGCCGCCACGCGATGTTCCGTGGCGGCGACGTCGTCTTGGCGGCCGTCTCCGGCGGCGCCGACTCGGTGGCGCTGCTCGACGTGCTCCGCGTTCTGGCGCCCGGGCTGGGGCTTCGACTCCATGCCGCCCACGTGAACCATGGTCTGCGGCCCGAGTCCGGGGCGGACGAGGCCTTCGTCACCGGCCTCTGCCGTCGGTGGGACATTCCACTCCACGCGCAGCGGGTGGAGATCGAGCGCACGCCGGGCGCGGAGTGGGAGGGCCTGGAAGCGGCGGCGCGGCAGGCGCGCCATGCGGCCCTGCGTCGTGCGGCGGCGGCGGTCGGCGCGGACCGCATCGCCACCGGCCACACCGAGGACGATCAAGCGGAAACGGTGGTCATGCGGCTGCTCGACGGGGCGGGCCCCCGTGGGCTGGGTGGCATCGCGCCGGTGCGCGGCGCCTACGTGCGGCCCCTCCTCGAGGTGTCCCGCGCAGCCATCGAAGCCCACCTCCGCGCTCGGGAGATCGGCTGGGTGGAGGACGGTTCGAATCGCGACCTGCGCTTCGTGCGCAATCGGGTGCGCGCGGACGTACTGCCGTTCCTCGCCGCGCGTCTCGATCCCGCCATCGCCGCGCGGCTCACCGCGGGCGCGGCGGTGGCCCGGGCCCTCGTCGAAGCGCTCGAGGCCGAGGCGCGCGCGGTGCTGGGACGGCTGGGCACGCGCGAGCCCGATGGCATCGTGCTGCCCGCCCGCGCGCTGGGCGCCCTGCCTGGCGAGCTCGCGGCCGAGGTGCTGCGCGCGGCCGCGGCGACGCTGGGGGCGGGCGGGGCCCGCCGCGCCCCCGGCGAGCGCGCGCTGCGCCGCGTGCTGGACGCGGTGCGCCCGCGCGCGGCGCGGCTCGACGCGCTCGTCTGCGAGCGGAGCGGGCGCTGGGTGCGGGTGGGCCCCCCGGCCGGCCGCGCGCTCGTGACGCGCGAGTGGGTGGTGCCCGGCGCGCTGGGGCTGCCCGAGATCGGTGCATCCCTGGACGCGCGCTGCCTCGACCGCGCCGCCGACTGGGCGCCCACGGCGGACGCGCACCGCGCGACGTTCGACGCCGACCGCCTGCCCGCGCGGCTCACCGTGCGTGCGCGGCGGGCCGGCGATCGATTCTGGCCATGGGGCGCGTCGAGCGAGCGTCGCCTCAAGTCGTTCTTCATCGACGCCGGCGTGCCGCGCTGGCGGCGCGCCGGCGTGCCGCTCGTCGAGGCCGGCCGCGACATCATCTGGGTCGCGGGCGTGCGCCGGGGTCGCGCCGCGCCCGTCACCCACGCGACCCGGCGTATCCTCGAGGTGACACTCGTCTCGCCTCTGGCGGTGTCCGGGTCGCCAGAGTAAGATGGCCCGCGGAGGTCGGCCCATGATCATGTCGTACCGTCCCGCGCTCGTCGTCCTCGCGCTCGTGCCCATGGCCGTGCTGGGCGCGCCGTCCGCAAACCACGCTCAGACGCCGTCGGCGTCCACGTCGGAGTCGGTGCGGGTGCTCGAGGCCCTCGAGAGCGCCTTCGTCTCGGTGGCGGACCGCGTGATGCCCGCGGTGGTGAACGTCACCGTGAAGACCAAGCGCGGTCCCGGAGGCGCCGAGGTCCCGGGCGGGCCGGAGATGGAAGAACGCTTCAAGGAGTTCTTCGGCCAGGAGTTCTTCGACCGCTTCTTTCGGAAGCGCTCGCCGCGCGACGATGGCCGCGCCTCCGGCTCCGGCGTGATCGTGGACAAGCAGGGCTTGATCCTCACCAACGCCCACGTCGTCGAGAACGCCGCCGAGGTCGAGGTCGGGCTCTCCGACGACCGCAAGTTCAAGGCGACGCTGGTGGGGCGTGACCCCAAGACCGATCTGGCGGTGCTCCGCATCGAGGCGCCTTCGGGCTCGTTCCCGGTGGCGGAGCTGGGCGACTCCGATCGCCTGCGCGTGGGGCAGTGGGCGATCGCCATCGGCAATCCCTTCGGGCTCGACCGTACGGTGACCGCGGGCATCATCTCGGCGACCGGACGCACGCGGGTGGGCGTGGCCACCTACGAGGCGTTCATCCAGACCGACGCCTCCATCAACCCGGGGAATTCGGGCGGACCGCTCCTGAACCTCCAGAGCAAGGTGATCGGCATCAATACCGCGATCGTCGCGTCCGGCCAGGGCATCGGCTTCGCCATCCCCATCAACATGGCGCGCGAGGTGATGGGGCAGCTCATCGCCAAGGGCCGGGTGATTCGGGGCTGGCTCGGCATCGTGATCCAGGACCTCACCCCCGATCTGGCCGCCGGCTTCGGGATCAGCTCCACGGGCGGCGTCCTCATCTCCGACGTGATGAAGGACAGCCCCGCCGAGACGGCGGGGATGCGGCCGGGCGACGTCATCGTCGAGTTCACCGGCGCGCCGATCAAGGAGGTCATCGACCTGCAGCGCCGGGTCGCCGCGGTGGAGCCGGGCAAGCCCGCCGCGCTGACCGTCATCCGTGACCGCAAGCCGACCGCGCTCACCGTGAAGATCGGGGAGCAGCCGAACGAGGAGGTGCAGGTGGCGGCGGTCCCCCGCGAAGAGCGGCTCGGGCTCATCGTGGAACCGCTCACCCAGGACGCGGCCGAGCGCTACGGCCTCACCGCGCGAAGCGGTGTGGTGGTGACGGCGGTGAAGCCGGGGAGCGCAGGCGCGGAGTCCGGGATCCGGGTCGGCGACGCCATCCTCGAGGTGAACCGCCGCCCGGTGACGAGCGTCGAGACCTTCATGACCCTCACCGCGACGCTCAAGTCGGGGGAGATCGTCCCCGTGTACCTCCAGCGCGGGGGGGGCGGCAACAACGAGTACGTCGTCCTCAAGTCGGCCGAGCCGGGCAAACCCTGACCTCCGTGTCCGCCGAGTCCGATCCCTCCCACGTCTATCGTCCGCTCCCCGTCGTGCTCGTCATCGACGACGAGCCCGGGGTGCGCGAGTCCTTGCGCGAGATCTTCAAGCGGGACTTCGAGGTGCTCGAGGCGGAGCACGGCGCCGCCGCCCTTGCCCTCGTCCGCTCCCGGCGGGTGGACGTGGCGCTGCTCGACGTGCGCCTGCCCGGCGAGCGCGGCCCCGCGGTGCTCCCGCGCCTCCTCGCTCTCGACGACTCGATCGCGGTGATCCTGATGACCGCGGTGCCGGACGTCCGCACCGCGGTGGATACCATCAAGGCGGGCGCCTACGACTACATCGTCAAGCCGTTCGATGTGGATGAGCTGCTACTGCTCGTGAAGCAGGCGGCCCAGCAGCGGGTGCTCGAGCGCGAAGTCTGCTATCTCCGCGCCGAGCTCGACCGCGCCCACGGCTTCGATGCCCTCGTGGGCCGTCACCCCGCGATGGTCCGGCTCTACGAGCAGATCGCGCAGGTGGCCCAGACCCACGCCACCGTGCTGGTGAGCGGCGAGAGCGGCACGGGCAAGGAGCTGGTCGCGCGGGCCATCCACCGGCAGAGCCCGCGCCGCGATCAGCCGTTCGTGGCGGTCAACCTCGCCGCGGTGCCCGAGGGACTGTTCGAATCCGAGCTCTTCGGTCACGAGAAGGGCGCCTTCACCGGGGCGCATGCGCGCAAGCTCGGCAAGTTCGAGCTCGCGCACGGGGGCAGCCTCTTCCTCGACGAGGTGGGGAGCCTGCGGGTGGATCTCCAGGCGAAGCTGCTGCGGGCGCTGCAGGAGCGCGAGGTCGAGCGCCTCGGCGGGACGCGAACGATTCCGGTGGACGTGCGCGTGATCGTCGCCACCAACGAGGACCTGCGTCAGCTCGTGCGGGCGCGCGCCTTCCGCGAGGACCTCTTCTACCGGATCAACGTCGCCGCGCTCACCATCCCGCCGCTACGGGAGCGCAAGGACGACATCCCGCTCCTCGTCGAGCACTTCATCCGCAAGTACGCGCGCGAGTTCAAGAAGGACGTGCGCGGGATCTCGCGCGGCGCGCTTCCCTCGCTGAGCGCCTACGACTGGCCGGGCAACGTGCGCGAGCTCGAGAACGTCGTCGAGCGGAGCGTGGCCCTGGCCACGCGCCCCGTGATCCGCCTCGACGACCTGCCGCTCGACCTCGCCCTCCGCGACGAGCCGACGCGCGGAGCGGGGAGCCCGCCGCTGTCGCTCAAGGAGGCACGCGACCGCTTCGAGCAGGTCTACATCCTGCGGACGCTCGAGCGCGAGAACTGGAACCAAAGCCGGGCCGCGCGGCGCCTCGGGGTGCACCGCAACACGCTGCTCGCGCGCCTCGCCGGGTGGGGCATACGCCGCGACGAGGATCCGGCTGGGGCGCGCGGCAGCGCCGCGGCCCCGTGATCCGGCGTCAGCTCCTCGCCGGGCTGCTCGCCGCGGCCGCGTTCGCAGTGACGCCCGGCCGTGCCGCGGCCGCCGACGCGCCTCTCACCCTCGCCCTCACGCCGTCGCGGGACCCCACCGCGCTTCAGGAAGCAGGCGACGCGTTTGCGCGCGCGCTCACGCGTCTGTCGGGTGTGCCGATCCGGGCGCGAGTGGCTTCGGACTACGCCGGGGTGGTCGAGGCCCTGCGCAACCGACACGTGGACCTCGCCTTCGTGCATCCGGTGGGGTATGTCCTCGCCAACCGCGAAGCGGGCTGTCAGATCCTCGTCCGCGACATCTGGCAGGGGCGGGTGGAGTACACCGCGCGCTTCTACGTCAGGAAGGACAGCGGCATCCGGCGCGTGGAGGATCTCCGGGGCAAGACCGTCGCCTTCGTGGATCCCGCATCGAGCTCGGGCTACATCTACCCGATGGTGCTCCTCGTGAAGCAGGGCCTCGTGCGCGATCGCGACCCCAAGACGTTCTTCAAGGAGGCGCTCTTCGCCGGCGCCCACGACGCCGCGCTGAACGCGCTGGTCCAGGGGCGGGTGGACGCGGCGGCATCGTTCGACAAGGCCCCCGAGCTCTATCTCAAGGATCCCGCGCTGGTGGCGCGCCTCGGCTTCGTCGGCGAGACGCCGCCCATCCCCGAGGCGGGCATCTGCGCGCGGCCGGGCGTGCCCGCCGAGACGCTCGGTCGCGTCAAGAAGGCCCTGCTCGCGATGAAGGGGCCCGAGCACGCCGCCGTGCTCAAGGACATTTACAACATCGAAGGCTTCGTGGAGGCCGCGGACCGGGATTATCAGCCGGTGCGCGACGCGGTCAGTCTGATGGGGCTGGCGCCCCCGAAGTAACGGCGAACGCGTAGAAGATCGCGACCAGCCGGCCCAGGTCGACGAGCCGCGCGCCCGCGCCCGGCTCGACGTGGCCAACCGCGCCGACCACCACGGTATGTACGCTCTTCCCGGCGCGCGTCGCGGCCGCGGCGAGGCGCGCGCTCTCCGTCGCGGGCACCGCGGGATCGTCGTGCCCGTGCACGAGGAACAGCGGGGCGTGGAGCGCCTCGAGCCGCCCCAAGGGCGAGAGTGCGTCGAGCAGCCGCTGGGAGGCGGGTGGGAGCGCCGCGATGAGGCTGTCCACCGCGGCGGGGTCACGATTGGCCGCGAGTCGACGGCCCGCGTCGTCCATCAACTCGGGATTGGCGGCGATGAAGGCGGCGATGGCGGCCTCGTCTCGGCGGGGGCCGTCCGCGCCGTGCCCGCTGCCCGTCAGGGTGAAGCGGACGAGGTCCCGCGCGGAGGCATAGCCGCCCAGCAGCATGACCGCCGAGATCTCGCGCGCGAGGTCAGGGTCCGCGGCGGCGGCGAGCGCGGGCCCCGCCCCCACGCTCACCGCGAGCAAGGCAATGGGCCGGCTGCCCAGATCGCGGAGGGCGAGGGCGGCGGCACGCACCGCGCCCGCATCCTCGGGTCGCAGCCGCAAGCGCATGAGGCCTTCCACCGACGGCGCGGCGACGGTCCAGCCCGCGCGCGCAAGGAGGGCGGCCGCCTCGCGCACCCGCGAATCGTCCTTGCCGGCGGCGGCGAGGCCGTGCACCAGCACGAGGCCGGGGCGGGTGGAGGGAAAGGGGGTCGCGTAGAGATCCGTGTCGATCGCCCGGCCGCCATCCGAGACGGCGAGGGGGCGGCGGAGCGGCGCGTCGGTGACCGCGCTCAGGGGACGCCAGCGGCCCTCGGAGAGGAACTCGGCGGCGAAGAACCCTGCGCGCACCGCGCGGACCGCGGCGGGCACGACGGGCAGCGTGACGAGGGCAGCGAGAAGGAGGAGGGCGGTCCGGCGGAGCGTGCGACGGCTACTTGCTATTCCGGCACTTGATGAGGCGCCAGCCGTTGAAGAGATTGACCTTGGTGGAGATCTCCGGCTGCAGGCCCACCTGGGCGAGCAGCGGCTCCAGCGGCAGGTTCGACTTCCAGCCCAGGCGGGTACACACCGGCGCCACCATGTCTTCGAGGCGGCCCATGACGCGCCGATCGCTGCGGAAGTGGTTGAGCACCACGATGCTCCCGCCCGGCTTCACCACCCGGCGCATCTCGCGGAGCACGCCGACCGGATCGGGCACCGCGCTGATCGTGTAGGTGGCCACCGCGGAATCGAACGCGTTGTCCGGGAAGTCCATCACGGTGGCGTCCATCGCCCGCAGCGTTACGTTCGTGAGCCCGAGCTCGCGCACCCGCTCCTTGGCCTTGCGCAGCATCTCTTCAGAGAGGTCGATGCCGGTTATGCGCGTGCGGCGCGGGAAGAGCGGCAGGTTGAGCCCGGTGCCGATGCCGACCTCGAGCACGTGGTGGTCAGGGCGGATGTCGCAGAGTCTGATGGCGGCTTCGCGGCCGGGATGGAAGATCCAGTCGAAGACCAGATCGTAGGCGGGAGCGTACAGCTTGTAGGCCCGCTTCACCTGCCGTTTCTCCAGCGCTACGTCCACGTTTGGTACCCTCCTCGAGTCAGTGCCCACCGTGCGGCGTAGAGCAGCCGACGAAGATTTATCACAGCGAGCGAGCGAATGCCAAGTGGTTTCTTTCTCGGTGGAATTATAGCAGAAACCGGATCAGCACCGTCGCCAGACCGAGGAAGGAGAAGAACCCGAACACGTCGGTAAATGTCGTGATGATGACGCTCGAGGCGATGGCGGGGTCGATGCGGAAGGTTTTGAGCGCGATCGGAATGGTGACGCCCACCACCGCGGCCACGAGCATGTTGAACACGAGGGCGGTCCCGATGATGAGGGCGAGGAGGATCTGTCCCTTCCAGAAGTACGCGATGGCCGCCATGACGGCGGCATTGGCGATTCCGGTGGTGAGGCCGAGCCAGGATTCCTTCTTGAGCACCCGCCACAGGTGGGCCGAGGTCATGTCGCCGAGCGCGAGGCCGCGGACCACCACCGTCGCGGTCTGGGTGGTGCCGATGCCTCCCATCGACGCGACGATCGGCATGAAGATGGCCAGGGTGGCGAGGCTCTGGATGGAGGACTCGAAGAGTCCGATGACGGAGGCGGCGAGGATGGCCGTCCCGAGATTGATGAGCCGCCACAAGAGCCGCTTGCGGAACACCGCGCGGGGGGGGTCGAACACCGTCTCGTCGCCGGCGGCGCCGGCCAGGCGCTGGATGTCCTCGGTCGCCTCCTCCCGGATGACATCGATCACGTCGTCGACCGCGATCACGCCGAGGAGGCGGTGGTCCCGGTCCACCACCGGGAGGGTGACCAGGTCGTACTTGGCCACCAGCTTCGCCGCTTCCTCCTGATCGGTGTCCGGGGTCACCGTCATCACGTCTTCCCGGGCGAGGAGCCGGACCGGGGTGGCGGGATCGGCGGTGAGCAGGCGCAGCAACGGAAGCACGCCGACCAGGTGGTCGTGGTCGTCCACGAGGTAGAGGTCGCGCGCGGACTTGGCGCCGGGCGCCTTCCGCACGTGCTCGATGGCCTGGGCCACCGTGGCGTACTCGTGGATGGCGAGCACCTCGGGTGACATGATGCGGCCCGCCGTCTTCTCGCCGTACTCGAGCAGCTCCTGCACGTCCTCGGACTGCTGCTCCTTCATGAGGTCGAGGACCTTCTCGGCCTGCTCCTCCGGCAGCTCCTCGATGACCTGCGCGGCGTCGGCGGGCTGCATGCGGTCGAGGATCCCGGAGATCTCCGTTTCGTCGAGGGCGCGGACCAGCTCGAGCAGCGTCTGGTCGTCGAGCTCGGCGAGCACGCCGCCCGCCTGCTCGCGGTTGAGCAGGCGGAAGAGCGTGAGCTGCTCGGGCACCGGAAGGTCGCGCAGGGTAGCGGCGACGTCGGCAGCGTGCGACTCCTCCAGGGTCTGGGCGAGGCGCTCGTGGCGACCGCCCTCGAGGAGGTCGCGCACGGTTTCGCCGAGGCGCGCGGTGTCGGTCACGGGCGCGGTACCGGAGGCGGCGGGGTGGTCGGTGGGGGCGTCACCGGTGGCGCGGGCGGGGCGGCGGGGGGGCGCTCGCGCTCGAGGGCGCGGATCCGAGAGTAGAGACGGAGCTGCTGCACCATCGCGATCATGGCGGCGAGCACGAGACCCGCGAACGCCGACAACAGGATCACGAGCGCGAGCGGCATCCCTTCGACCCGCCAGACGAGGAAGCGGATCACCACCGGGTCGATGTTCTGGATGGCGAAGACGGCGGCGGCGGCGCCGACGAGAATCATGATGATGTAGATGATCACCACTGCCGACTACCCCCTGCCGTTGACCCCGAGGGCGCGCAGGAAGCGCTGGCTCACGCGCTCCGCGACGGCGGGCGCCGCTCCGGGGTCGGCACCGCCGAGCCGCGCCATGGGAATCACCGCCTTGGCCATGGTTCGATGTCCGCCCGCCGAGCCCAGGTCTCCGAACGCTTCGTGCGCCACCTCGCCCGCGCTCCGCACGTAGCCAACATTCCGGATCGAGACGTGCAAGTCGGCGCCGACGACGCCGGAGACGACCGACCACTCCACGCCCTCGGCCTGGAGCCCGAAGTCGGCGAACTGGGGCACCAAGTCCACCACCGCCACACGGCCCAGGTGGGAGAAGAACACGCCGTGGACGATACGCCGGTCGGCGAGGCCCTGGGCGAGCACGTCGAGGGCGGCCTCGGAGAGCTCGGGCCGCTCGATGCGGCGGAGCGCGTTGTGGTTGGCGAGGAGGTAGAGGTACGCGAACGCCTCGAGATCGGCCCGGGTGCCACCGCGCTCCAGACCGAGTGTGTCCGACTTGATCCCGTAGAGGAGCGCGGTGGCAAGACGCTGGCTGATCTTCACGTCGGCGGCGCGGAGGTACTCGACGAGAATCGTGGAGGTAGCGCCGTAACTCGGCCGGACGTCCTTCAACCGGGATTTGAATGGCCGCTCCACCGGGTGGTGGTCGATGACGAGATCCACCTCGCCGATCGGCTCCTCGAGAAACGTGGGCTGCACATCCACCATGGCGACCCGGTCGAACTGCTCGAGAACGCGCGCGTCGATCACCGCCACGTCGATCTCGAGGATCTTGCACATCGCCAGGTTCTCCGGGCGCGTGATCGTCCCGAACGTGCAGAGCGGCGCGGACGTGCGGGTGCGGCCGAGCAGCACCTTGAGGGCGAGGGCGGAGGCGATGGCGTCGGGATCGGGATCGTCCTGCATGAGGATGAGCACGCGCTCGGCGTCCTCGAACCGCGCGCGGATCCGCTCCACCCGCGCGCGGGTGATCGCGCGGTCGAGGGCGGGGCGGATCAGCGACTCACCCAGGCTGGACAGGGGGACCGGCGTGACGCCCGCCACCGTGCGCGCGTCATCGGTGACGGCGAGGAGCGGTACATCCGGGAGGGCCTCGCGCGCCGCCGCCGCCGCGCGGCCCAGGCGCGTGCGCGGAATGCCGACCACGATGGGACCCCGATGCGTCTTGCCGGCTCTCGCGTACACGTCGGCGTCGGTGACGTTGCCGACGACGACCGGGCGGCCGGTGCGACCGAGGCGCGCGCGAAGCGCGGGGCGGGCCACCACGTACACGGGGGCGTCCCCCGGCAAGGTGGTCGCACCCGCCACGTCCTCGAGAAGGCCATCGGGGCAGAAGAGTACGTAGCGCATCAGGTCATTCTCTGCCCCGGGTCAAGGCCGGCCAAGTGAAATCTACGACCGCCCCTTGCCCCCGCGATAGGCGGCACGTCCGGCGCGCATCCCCGCCTGGAGCCCGCGGGTGAGGAGACCCACCTCGCGCTCCACACGCTCTCGCGACGTGACGAGCGCGTCGCTCAGGCGGTCGAGCGACGTTCCCAGCGTGTCACGGGCGCGCGTGATGCGCTCCGAGACCGCCTCGGCGAGGTGCTCGAGGCGCACGCGGGTGGCCCCGCTGGAGCGGCCCGCCTCCGCGCGCACCTCCGCGAGCATCGACTCCAGATGCGCGAGGCGCTGCTCCAGCTCCTTGATTCGCCGCCCCACCGTGGGCGTGGCACGCTTCCGCTTCGACCGTTCTGTCATGCCCGAGGATCCTCCCCTTGGCCGTCCAGCGTCGTTCCCGCCCATCTCCGCACAGGTCTAACTCAATCGGCACGGAGCGGCAAGTCCCTGGAGGGGGCGGGACCGCCGCATGCTAGATTGCCCCCCATGGTCTCCGACGCCGGCGTGTTCGCCGACCTCGCGTTCGTGTTTCTCGCCGCGGTGATCGGCGGCTCCGCCGCGTGGGCGCTGCGGCAGCCGCTCATCCTCGGCTATGTGGTCGGCGGACTGATCATCAGCCCTTTCACGCCGGGCCCCTCCGTCACCGACCCGCACTCCTTCGACCTCTTCGCCGAGATCGGTGTCGTGCTCCTCATGTTCTCCATCGGCGTCGAGTTCTCGGTGCGCGACCTCCTGCGCGTGAAGTGGGTGGCACTCCTCGGCGGGCCCCTGGGCGTCCTGCTCTGCGTGGGCATGGGCGTGCTCGCGGGCACGCTGGTCGGATGGGGCGCGCTCACCGGGCTGGTCATCGGGATGGTCATCTCGGTCTCGAGCACCATGGTGCTCGCGCGCCTCCTCCTCGATCGGGGCGAGCTCCACTCTCGACACGGGCGCATCATGATGGGCCTCTCGATCGTCGAGGACCTCGTGGCGGTGGCGCTGATGGTGCTGTTGCCGTCGCTGGGGGAGCTCGGCCCGGGTCGCTTCCTCGCCATCGCCATCGCCCTCGGAAAAGCCGCGCTCATCCTGCTGCCCTTCCTCTATCTCGTGGCCCGGGTCATTCCACCGCTCATGACTTACATCTCGCGCATGCGCAACGCGGAGCTCTTCCTGCTCGTCGCCCTCGCCATCGCGTTGGGCACCGCGGCCCTGACGCAGGCGGTGGGGCTGTCCCTCGCGCTGGGCGCGTTCCTCGCCGGGCTCATCATCAGCGAGTCGGACTACGCCCACGAGACCCTGGCCCGTCTGCTCCCACTACGGGATGCGTTCGGCGCCCTGTTCTTCGTGACGGTGGGCGCGCTCATCGACCTGCGCTCGGTCCTGAGCCACGTGCCCTTGCTGGTGGGCCTTGTGGTGCTGGTCGTGGGGGGCAAGGCAGTCATCCGCACCGCGGTGGTATGGCTCTTCGGACAGCCCCTGTCCACGTCGCTCCTTGTGGGCATCGGGCTGGCCCAGATCGGCGAGTTCTCGTTCGTGCTGGTGCAGGTGGCGCGCAACGCGGGGCACGTGAACGACGCGGTCTACAGCGCGATCCTGGCCGCTTCCCTCCTCAGCATCCTCCTCAATGCGCTCCTCGTGCGCGTGGGCCCCGGATGGCTCGGGCGGCTCCGCCTCTGGCTGCGCGCGGGGTCCGGAGCGGCGTCCGTCGCCCGGACGGAGACCGCGCCGCCCGCCCGCCACGTCGTGCTCTGCGGGTTCGGGCGGGTGGGCAGCGCCATCGGCGAGGCGCTCGATAGCTTCCAGATTCCCTACGTGGTGATCGAGACCGACGCCGACATCATTCGCGGCTTGCGTGAGCGGGGTGTGCCGTCCGTGTTCGGCGACGCTACCCGGCGCCGCGTCCTCGAGCGCGCGGGAGTGGCCCATGCCGCCCTCGTGGTGGTGGCCCTGCCCGAGCTCGACCGCGCCGCGCTCGTCGTCCAGAATGCTCGGCGGTTCAACCGCGAGTCGCCCGTGCTGGTGCGGGCGCACGACCCGAGCGCGCTCGATGCGCTCGCCCGCGCGGGCGCGACCGAGGTGATCCAGCCCGAGGTGGAGGCCGCCGCGACGCTCATCCGCCACGCGCTCCGGCGCCTCGCCCTGCCGCGAGACCGAGTCATCGCCTATTTGGAGCGCTTTCACCGCGCGATGCTGCTCGAGGTGGAGGGGGCGGGCCCGTCGCGGGATCATTTACCGCAGATCGCGGACATCACGCTGGGGCCGGGCGCGCTCGCCGACCAGTCCCTGCGCGAAGCACGGATCCGGGAGCGGCTCGGCGTCACCATCGTCGCGGTGACGCGGCCCGGCGGCCAGGTCGTGGTCAATCCTTCGGCGGAGACGATTCTACGGACGGGCGATCACGTGCGCGCGTTCGGCTTGCCGGAGCAGATCGACGCATTCCGTGAGGAGGCAGAGGCGGGCTAGGGCCGACGGTCAGGCTCGCGGGCCGAGGGCCGTCCAGAGGGCGAGGCCGAAGGCCACCAGCGTGAGGGCCGCGACGACGAGCGCGGCGAGGGTGTGCCAGGGTCGCTCCGGCCGTGTCGCCTCGTGGCCGAGCGCGGCGGCGGCGAGGTACCCGCCGAGGAATCCCCCTGCATGCGCCGCATTGTTCACCCCGGACATGAGGAAACCCAGGACGAACAGCACCAGCGCCCACTGCCAGTACTGGCGGAGTATGGCCATCCCGTAGACGCCGCCCCGGCTGCGCCCGAAGTGCACCATGGCGCCCAGCAGCCCGAACACCGCGCCCGAGGCCCCCACGGTGAACGCGATGCCGAGGGCGTTGGACAGCACGAAGCCGGCGACTCCCGCCGCGGTGAAGATCAGGAAGGTGCGCCCGCGCCCGTAGAACTCCTCCACCGCGGGCCCGAGCTGCCGGACCCAGAGCAGGTTGAACAGGATGTGGAGCAGGCTGCCGTGCAGATACGTGGCGGTGAGCAGCGTCCACCAGTAGCCCGCCCCCCACGGGAGGGCCCCCGTCATCCCGAGCGCGATCAGCGCGCCCTGCGAGGGCGAGAGCAGGTTGAAGAGGCCACGCGAGCGGAAGAGGCCGGCGGGATCGAGCCCAAGCGAGGCGACGTAGGCAATGACCGCGACCGCCATCACGAGCCGCGCCACATCTACGTCGGCGCCCATGCGTCCCAGGAGATAGCCCCAGCCCCACAGGCCGGGGCGGAGCGCCCCACAGTAGAAGCAGCGGTCGGCGTCGACGCGGTTCAGTCGCCCGCAGCGGTAGCAGAGGCTCGATCCCGAGGTTCGGCGCAGCACGGGAAAATTATCGCATGCGAGCGGCGGCCGGTCACAGGTGCGTCAGCGTCTCCCGGGGATGCGGCTCGCCACGCTCCTCGCGCAACCGGCGCTCCAGGACTTCCCGCGCAAGGGCGCGTCCGCCGAGACCGAAGGCGAGCGCGAGCGCGAGCACGAGGCCGCCGAAGGTGAGCCCGAAGGCCAGCAGGACCATCTCCTTGGCGATGCCGAGATGCGTGATCGCCATGGCCCACGCCACCAGCAGCACGCCCCAGCGAGCGGCTCGCGCGAGCGGCCGCGCCTCGCGGATACCCGCATTGACCGCGGCGATCAGTACGCTCTGGGCGAGGAAGTTCGCGGCCAGCCAGCCCACGAGGATCAGCAGGGCCGCCCCGATCAGGTTCGGAATCCAGAGGAACAGGAAATCAGTGATGCGCCAGGTCCCGGGGATGCGGAGGGCATCCACGCCCATCACCGCGAACAGCGCGAAGATCCCCCAGAACACGCAGCGGCCGAACACCTCCGAGGGCCGCCGCATCACGCCGGCGCGCCGCAGCGCGCTCGCGAGGCCCCAGCCTTCGGACCGCCGATCGAGGTCGCTCGCGCGGCCGAGCCGCACGACGAGCTTGGCGGCGAGCCACGCGAGCACGAGCCCACCGAGGACCAGCGTGGCGAGCGCGAGCAGCGATGGCAGCGCGGCGACGAGCCGCGCGTTGAGGTCGGCGAGCGCGCCCCAGACGAGATCGCCCCACATGTCGGTCATGACGCAGTCTCCTTCTCCTTCCCGGGCCATTCCGAGACGAGGAGCGGCTTGAGCTCCTCGAACACGAGGGCCAGGCTCTCCATGCGCGCCTCCACCTCGGACGGACCCGCGCTCTGCATCTCGACGACGAACGACGCGGTGCGGCCCAGGTAGAGCGGGATCAGCGATCCGAGCAGATGCTCGCGGTTCCCCTCGTGACGCGCGTGAGCGAGCGCGAAGCGATAGATGATCTCCGCCCACACCGGGTCGGACAGGTGGAAGAGGGCGGGGTCTTTCGTAACCGCGTCGGCGAGCGCGGCGAGGAGGCGCGCGGGGAGGACCTGGCTCCACATCTCGCGGAGCTCGCGCACGCCCTGCGCATAGATCGCGAGCAGCCGCTCGAGATTCACGGCCACCGGATCCACGCCTACCGCGTGCGGGAAGCCCATCAGCGGGACCGGCTCGGAGCCGCGCACCTGCGGCCACACCCCCGCGTAGGTCTCGACGAGGTCGAAGCAGGAGCCCACCACCTGCGTCATCATCGCGGTGAGGTCGGCGCCGGGGTCCTTGGCGTCGTGAATCTTGGCCCCCAGGTAAGCCTGGCAGATGCGGAAGCGCTCGGCCACCGCGGTCGTGGTCATCCAGATGTCGATGCCGAAGCGCGCCACGTCGGTATCCCAGACCGGCTTGGCGAGGTAGACCCGGGCGAGCTCGCCCGAGAACCCGAAGTCACCCCCGATCGGCTGGCGGATCCGGCGGCCGTAGAGGGCGCGAGTGAGGGGATAGACGATGCCGTTGGTGATGGTGCCGTCGAACTTGTGGCGCTGGTACAGCGGCGCCACGTAGTCGAAGTCTCCGTCCACGATGGGACGGAGGAGAAGCTCGAACCAGGCGGGGGTGATCGAGCGGAGGTCCGAGTCCACGACCGCGCAGGCCCGCGCGTGCAAGAGGTCAGCGATCTGGAAGATCGCGCGGAAGGCGCTGCCCTTGCCGGGGATGCCGTGGTACGGGGTGGAAATGCGCGCCGCCGTGCCCGCTGCGTGGTTCACCAGCACGGTGCGGAGATCCGGGAGCTCCGCCTCGAGCACCGCCTGGGGTGTCCCGTCAGTGGAGCCGCCGTCCGAGTTGACGATCACTGCCTTGGCGCCGGGGAAGTACTTGGCGAGGCCGGCGCCTGCCGCGCGCGCGACGTGGCCGATGGTGGAGGCGTTGTTGTACGACGGGATCCCGACGACCAGATCCGCGGTGCCGATGGCGCGGACCTGCGCCTCGGTCGCCGACGGCAGCGGCGTCGACTGCATCAGGCGATGGCGTGGAGCTCGTGGCCGAGGAGACGAAGGACCTCGAGCTTCCACCCGAAGGGGCCGGGGGCGGGCGCGACGTGCCAGTCCCCGAGCCGGTAGGCCGGATCCACGACGCCCCAGTCACGCGGGATCACCACGGGATGGTCGGCGAGCAGCAGCAGAGAGAGATCGTTCGCGCCCTCGCCCAGCGCCACCACCGGGAGCGGCCGCCAGCGCGTGCGGTAGAGTCGGATGAGAAGCTCGGCCGCCAACCCCTTGCTGTGACCGCCCATCAGATGGAAGAAGCGCCCGCCGCGGCTGACGGTGAGGCCGCGGGACCGCGCCTCCTCGATGAGGATGCCCTCCTCGATGGGGGTGAGGCTGGCCGTGAAGGGCTCGTCGTAGTCGCGTACCTTCGCGCGAGCGGCCGACGTCGGGTCGAGGCCGGTCAGGGACACGATCTCGTCCTCGGTCATGTCCGAGAAGCCGCGGAGATCAAGCCCGGTGGTGCGACGGATGTCCTGGAACAGGCGCACGAGCCGCTCGTAGCGGACGCCCAGCTCCACCACCGCGTAGCCGCCCTCCGTGCGAGTGAGGGCGTGGGGAAACGGAAAGTAGCCCCGGGGAATGAAGATCGCACCCCCGTTCTCGACCACGAAGGGATCGTCGTTGTCGAGAATACGACGGTGGTGTTCGACCTCCGCTCTGGTCTGGCTCGTGCAGAAGACGAGGGGAATACCGGCTTCGGCAAGCGCGTCCACCGCGGGGCGCGCGGCCTCCGCGGAGAAGGTGCGACGATCGAGCAAGCAGCCGTCGAGATCGGAGAAGACGATGAAGGGAGGCGTCATGCGTTGTCTCGATCGACCGCCGCGACGAGGCGGTCGAAGATATCGGGGAGCGCGGCAAGGACCCGGTTCCAGCTCGGAATGAGCTTCTGGACGGGGTCCGCCAGGTATGCGTCGGAGGCGAGGCGGATCGCCCGGGCGAAGGCCTCCACCGCCTGGCTTTCCTCGTGGGCGTCGAACACGAGGCTGTTGATCTGGGCGTCACATTCGTAGCGGGCCATGGTCTCGTGGGCCACCCGGGTGTAGGTCACGGGCAGGCTCTTCAGCAGCCCTTCCGAGATCGGCAGCCCCTCCTCGGCGAGCGTGCGGAGCAGCGATCTCGTCACATCGACCGCCATGCGCATAAGGCCCCGAGAGGGATCTTCGGGGCTGAGCTCCTGATGCTTGTGCTCGTAGGCGTCCGCGAGGTCGGCCTGACAGACGCGCCCGGCCGCCACGTTGCGGTAGACCTCCGCCAGGGTCCCGACTTCCAAGCCCCAGTCTCCCGGAATGCGGTTCATCCGGGCCAGGTCGGCGGCCATCGCGAACTCCCCGGCGAGGGGATAGCGGAACGAATCCATGAAGGAGAGGAAGGGCAGGTCGCGCGCCACGAGGAGGCGCAGCGCCCGGACAAGCGGCGTGACGAGGAGCCGCGTGGCCCGGCCGTGCAGCTTGTCGGTCACCCGGCTGTAGTAACCCTTGCAGAATTCGAACCCGAGGCGCGGGTTGGCCACGGGATAGACGAGCCGCGCGAGGAGATCGCGTCGGTACGTCACGATGTCGCTGTCGTGGAGCGCGATGACGTCGCAGCGGCCGCGCCCGAGCAGATAGCCGTAGGCCATCCACGCGGAGCGGCCCTTGCCATCCTGCTTCACCGCCAGCCCCCGCTGCTCCATCTCCTGGAGCAATCCCTGCACCGGGGTGGACTCGATCCACACCACGGTGGTCCGGGTGGGGAGCTGGCGGAAGAGCCGCTTCGCGTTGACGAAGCGCTCGTGACTGGCCCGGCCGAGCGCGACCACGATCTCCTCGAGGTACCGCACTTGCTGCAGCTCCTCGATGATGTGCGGGATCGACTCGGTATCGAGCTCCGAGCCCAGGCAGGGCAGGACCAGGGCGATCGGCCGGAACCCCGCGCTCTTCTCGAGGTCCCGCTCGAGGACATCGAGATTGCTCGGACCCAGCCGGTGCAGCGTCGTGATGACGCCGCCCTGGTGAAAATCACTCATGCCGACTCGTTGAGGTGGAGGTGGGGCTCGCCGCGGCAGACGGCTCCGCCTCGGCGCTGTCTGGTGGGGCTAGCGCGCCCAGGAAGCGATGCACCGCCGACACGTCGGTCACCCAGCGGGCGGCGCGGCTGCCGCGGTGGCCGGAGCCCACGCGAACGGTGATGGCCTTGCCGCGAAGGGCCTGGAACGCGCTCTCGTCCGTCTCGTCGTCGCCGATGTAGACGACGGTGGGATCGAGCGAGTGCTGCCGCGCCCAGCGATCACGGATCCAGAGCGCGCACTCCCCCTTGTTCCAGGGGACATTCGGCACCAGCTCGAGCACCTTCTTCCCGGGACGGGTGGTGAGGTGCGGCGCGTAGTTTTCCCTCGCCTCTTCGACCTGGAAGAACACCTCGGCGAGGTCGGACGGATAGGCGCGCCGGTAATGCACCGCCACCCCATACTCCTTCGGCTCGACCTCGACGCCGCGCAGCCCCCCGAGCCGCTCGACGAGCTCGGTGGCAAGGCCGGCCAGCATCTGCCGGCACTCCGCGGCCTGCAGATGGACGAACTCGAGCCCCGGGCCCTCGATGACGAGGCCGTGGCAACCGGCGAGAATCGCGTTGGGAAGCTCGGACCGAGCGCGGAGATCGGCGAGGTCGCGTCCCGAGATCACGGCGAGGCCGGTTGCGGGCGCCCCGGCCAGCCGCGCGAGGACTTTGCGCACCGGCGGAGCGAGACGGGCGTCGGCCGGTGAGGGCGCGATGGGCGCGAGGGTGCCGTCGAAGTCGGACAGGATCAGCAAAGCGCCGTGGGAGCGCGCGGCGTCGCGAACCTCGGCAGCGAGCGTGGCAGGGGCGGACGGTGCTCTCATGACACCACCTCCGGGTCGGGCAGACGCAGCGCGGTATCGAGCGCGGCGCCCGCCCATCGATAGATGTTCCATTCGAGGATCCGCTCGCGAAGGCGCGCCATGCGCTGCCGTCGCTGCGGCTCCGGCATCGCGAGCGCGGCGGCGAGGCGCTCGGCGGTGCCATCCAGGTTGTACGGGTTGACGAGGAAGGCCTCGGGGAACTCCCGGGCCGCGCCCGTGAACTGGGACAGCACGAGGGCTCCGTCGCCCTCGGTGCGCGCCGCCACGTACTCCTTGGCGACCAGGTTCATGCCGTCGTGGAGCGACGTGACCATCAAGCAGTCGGCGATACGGTACAGGGCATGGATCGCGGTGCGCGAGAGCTGCTCGGGAAGCAGCACCACCGGCGCCCAGCCTTGGCGGCCGTGCCGTCGGTTGATTCGGCGCACCAGCCCCTCGATGCGGCGCCACACCGAGCGGTAGGCCGGGATGCGCGACCGGCTCGGCACCCCCGCCTGCACGAAGACGAAGCGGCCGTGCCACTCGGGATACAAGGTGAGGAAGCGGTCCACCGCAAGCAGCCGCTCGGGGATGCCCTTGGTGTAGTCGAAGCGGTCGAGGCCGATCACGATCTTGTCGCCGACCAGGCCGTACTGCTCGCGCAACCGCACCATTTCGCGCGCAACGTCCTCCCGCCGGCATTCCACGCCGATCTGCTCGGTGTCCACGCTGATGGCGAAGGGGCGCACGAGCGTGGTGTGGCCGCGGTACGTGACCGCCGAGCCCTCTCGGTCCACGTGGGCCTCGAGCTCTCGGCTCACCGCGTCCAGGAAGTTGTCACAGTGGAGGCGAATGTGGAAGCCGAGCACGTCGTTGGCGAGCAGCCCCTCGAGCAGCTCGCGCTGCCAAGGGCACGTGCGAAAGACCTCCGACGACGGCCACGGGATGTGCCAGAAGTGAGCGACGGTGAGGTCGGGGCGCGCCGCCTTGAGCATGCCGGGCAGGAGGGCCAGGTGGTAGTCGTGCACCCACACCGTGGCCTTCGGCGGTGCCTCTTCCAGGACGGCGCGGCAGAAGTGCGCGTTGACCGCCTGGTACTGCTCCCAGTCGCGGCGGCGGAACGCGGGGCGCACGTAGACCACGTGGCACAGCGGCCACAGGGTCTCGTTGGCGAAGCCGTAGTAGTAGCCGCGCTCCTCCTCCTCGGTCAGCCACACGCGGCGGAGGGCGTAGCGCGGCCGGTCGGGCGGCACCATCACGCGCCCGTCCGGGTCCACCACCTTGCGGTCGGCCGAGCCCGAGCCGTGGGCGATCCAGGTGCCGCCGACCGCGCGCATGATGGGATCCACCGCAGTCACGAGGCCGCTCGCCGGGCGCACCCAGCGAATCTCGCCCTCGTGGAGCTCGTGGAGATAGGGCTCGCGGTTCGAGACGACGATGAGATGGCCGTCGCCGAGCCGCCGCGTGACGAGATCCCGCACCCGCTCCGCCGTCCAGATCTCGGCCGGCGCCGGCATGCGGGAGGCGGGCGTCGCACCCGGGGCCGCAAGTCCGCGCTCAAACATCGTGCGTCTCCAGCGGCGTACGGTCCAGCGTGAGGGCCCGCAGGGCGTCGAGCAGGGTCGCCATGCGGAACGGCTTTTCCAGGTAGTCCGCGGCGCCTTGCCGGCGCGCCTCCGCCCGGATGGCGGCTCCGCCGAACGCGGTGATCACGATCACGGGCAGCTCGGGGTACCGATGGCCGAGCGTGGCGACGAGGTCGAGACCATTGCTGCCGGGCATCTCCTTGTCGACGATGACGGCGGCGGGATGGAGCACGTCGACGACTGCGGGCACCTGCTCCGGTCCCGACTCCTCGTGCACGCGGAAGCCCTCGTGGGTCAGGACGTCACGGAGGACCGCGCGCATCTCGGGGTCGTCGTCGATCACCATGATGGTGCCGCCCCGTCCCTCGTGTGCCGCGTGCGTGCGCTCGGGCATGGCCCGCTCCATCAGCTGACGAGCCGCGCCATCAGCGAGATGTACTCGCGGAGGTGCCGGGTGATGAGGAAGTTCTGCCGGACGTGCTCGCGACCCGCCGCGCCCATGCGAGCAGCCGCCTCGGGATGCGCGAGCAAATGCCGCGTCCAGTACGCGCATCCCTCGACCGACGACACGGTGTAGCCTGTGACGCCGGGCAGGATCTGCGTGGTGATGCCGCCGGTAGCCCCGCCGATGACCGGCTTGCCTTTCCACATCGCCTCCGACACCGTGAGCCCGAAGCCCTCCCGGGTGGACTTCTGGAGGATGATCGTCGCGGTGCGCTGGAGCGCGTTGATGGTGAGGTGAGCGTCGGGCGGCAGATCGAGCACGTGGATGTCGGCGTCTCGGGCCGCCGCGTCGCGCACGCCCGCGAGCACCCGCGCGCCCTCCGGGTCGTCGTCGGCGCCGCCTCCCGCGAGCACCAGCACGCAGTCGTGGTACGGCTTCACCATGCGATAGGCGTTGATGACTCCCATCGGGTCCTTGAACCGGTCGAAGCGCGAGACCTGGAGCACGATGGGGCGGTCACGGGGAATCCCCAGCGGGGCGAGCAGCGTCTCGATCTCGCTGGGCTCGAGCTCGCGATTCTTGTCGGCGAGAGGATCGATGGAGGGGTACACCAGGAACTGCGGGATCGCCAGCTGCTGGGCGAACGCGGGCAGGGAGAAGACGGCGGCGTCGTGGCGCAGCACGAAGCGGCGCAGGAAGGCCCACGTGCGGCGGTGCGGCGAAGCGAGGTCGATGTGGCAGCGCCACACCCAGTGCCCGTCCTCCGGACGCCACTCCACGAGGGCGGCCGGCTGCGGATCGTGGATTAGCACGAAGTCCCCGCGGAGACTCAAGCGCGACGCATTGGCCCGGTTGACCGCGAGGTAATGCTCGAGCATGGCCTCGGTGAAGACCTGCTCCTCGCCCTGGAGGGCGTTGTGAAACGCTTTGGTGACGGCGAAGAAATCGCGGTCGCCTTCGATGATCTCCCACTCGGCCTTGACCCCCACGTCGTTCATGAGGGGAACGAGGCGGCGCAGGATCTCGGCGACTCCGCCGCCCATCCGCGTGGAATTGACGTGGACGAAGTGGCGGCCTCGCACGCGCTCCGAGAGATGGAGGAGGAAATCCACCGCGCCGCGCGGCGCGAGGTCCCGATAGGCTTCGATGCCTGGACCGGTCACGTTCATCGCCGTGCCCCGCGAAGCACGCCCTCGAGCTGGGCGTCGACGAGCGCCAGCATCATCTGGCGTACCCGCTCGAGCCCGCCGAGATAGGGATTGAGGCGGCCCACCCGCTCGGCGAGCTCGGTGAGTCCCAGCGCCTCTCCCAGCCACGCCGCGAATTGCCCGCCGCGCACGCCGCGACGCGAACGCGCGTCGAGGGCATGGAGGTAGATCGCGCTCACGTCGACCTCGGCGAGGCCGGCCCGGAACTCGGGCAGCGAGCGAGCGCTCAGGCCGGTGGGGACCTCGATGAGATGCGAGCGGACGAAGAAGAAGGGATCGCCGAAGACCACTCGGGGCACCGGGTTGAGGCCTTCCAGATGGTCGTCGAGGATCGAGAGGATCTCCTCGCGGGTGCGCTCGATGCTCTCGAACTGGAAGGGATCCACCATACCCAGCCGCTCCGCGAGCACCTGGTCTCGGATCTGCGCGGCGACCCAGATCGCGAAATCATTGGGGTAGGACCCCGCGATCAGCGGCCGGCGGAGGAACACGGTGTCGGTGTGATAGTAGACAGACTCCGCCGGCGCGCCCTCGATCTCCTCCATGAGCTCACGCTCATCTCGCGCGCGACGACCGGTGATCTCGCGAAGCTCGACACAGCCGATGAACTGGAAGGGGCGGGTCGCCGTCGCGGCTCGCTCGGCCATACGCAAAGGGGACTGCAATGCCAGGGCCAGGCATATGGGCCGCCGGAATGAGGTTGCGGTCTTTGATTCCGGCAACTTCCGAGGCGGCTTGGGGAGAGGAAATTCCGGCTATGAAGGAATGACCGGACAAGATGTCGCCGGCGCGACAAGTTGTCGCGAGCCCGGCGTGGATCAGGAGGAGTCGGGTCGCGTGTCCTCGCGCTCGAGTCGCTCGAGCAGGGTCTCGAGATGCCGATCGAACGCCCCTTTGCGTCGCGCCGAGACGGGCTCGCCGGGTAGAAAGCGCTCACCCAGCGGGTTCACGAACTGGCCGTTCTTCTTCACGCGGTAGTCGAGGTGGGGGCCGGTGGCGAGGCCGGTCGCGCCGACCCGGCCGATGATCGCGCGCTGGCGCACGCGCTCGCCCACGCGCACCGTGGTCGCCGACAGGTGGTTGTACATGGTCTCGTAGCTGCGGGCATGGCGGATGGTCACGCTGATGCCGTTGCCGCCGTTCCATCCCGAGGTGACCACCGTGCCGTCCGCGACCGCGCGCACCGGTGTGCCGGTGGGCGCGCCGTAGTCGATGGCGAGGTGCGGGCGCACGCCGCCGAGGATGGGGTGTAGCCGCGCGTGCGAAAAGCCCGACGTGATGCGGGTGAAGTCCAGCGGCGCGCGGAGGAACATCTTCTTCACGGAGCGACCGCTGGCATCGTAGTAGGCGGCGCGGCCTTGCCCGTCGGTGAAGCTCACGGTCGTGAGCGGCGCCCGCTCGGACGACCGGTACTGCGCCACCAGGATCTCGCCGTAGCCGAGGAAGTGGTCCTCTCCGAAGCGCTTCTCGACGAGGAGACGGAAGCGATCGCCGGGAATCGCGTCCGCGGCGAAGTCAAAGTCCCATTCGAAGAGGCTCACGAAGGCGGCGGTCAGGGCGGCCCCCTCGCCGAGGCGGTCCATGCTCGCGAACAAGGAGTCCTCCAGCCGTCCGCTGACCAGTTCGATTCGCGTCTCGACGGGTACCCGCACCGCCTCGAGCGTCCATCCGCGCTCCGCGCGGCTGAGCTCGTAGCGCTCGATGGGAGACCGCCAATATGTGATGCCGATGACCGCCTCGGCGGCATCGCGTGTGACGAGGAGACGTTCCCCCGGCGCGAGCCGTCTCATGTCGACGGCGTTTCGCAGGAGGCCGATCACCACGCTGGCGTCTGGGCGCTCGAGTCCAGTGCGCACGAGGGCGGCCTCGAGGGTCTCGCGCCGCCGCAGCGTGGTCTCCGCCGTCACGGAGGGCGCGGGTGCCTCGGTGGCGGGGGCGGTGATGGTGAGCGGGGGCGCGGGGTCGAGGGGGCGGGATACCCAGGCCAGCACGATGACGAGGCCGAGGACCCCGGGGGCGAAGACACGGATGAGCGCGCTCATCGACGCCCGTCACCTTACCTCCGGCGCCGAGCTCTGCCAAGCTTTTCCCCATTCCCGCGGTCCCCACCCCGCCCTTGACACGACCCACTCACTGTATAAATATGCTTACTCATGAATGAACATACAGATCGGCGCGGAGTCCGTCGGCACGAGACCATCCTCGCCCTCGTGCGCAGCGGCGCGGTGCGCTCGCAGGGCCAGCTCCAGCGCCTGCTTCGCCGGCGCGGCCTCGCGGTGGCCCAGCCCACCCTCTCGCGCGACCTGCGCGATCTCGGGCTCGCCAAGACCCCCCGGGGCTACGTGGCGCCGGAGAGCGCGGCGGGGCGTTACAGCGCGCCGGGCCGCGGCGAAGCGCGCCTGCGCCGCGCGCTCCGCGGCTTCGCGCTGTCCGCGCAGGCCGCGGGCAGCCTCGTCGTCGTGAAGACGCCGCCGGCGGCGGCCTCGCCGCTGGCCCGCGCCCTCGACGAGGCGGGGCTCCCCGACGCGGCGGGGGCCCTCGCGGGCGACGACACCATCTTCATTGCCACGCGCGGCGCGCGGGCGGCCCGCGCGCTCGCGCGTCAGCTCACCGCCGCGCTCGCGCAGCGAACCCTGAGGGAAGGAGCATGATCGACACCCGGCACCTGATGGACATCACCGAGCGGCCGGCCCTCGTCTTCGTGCGGGGGGCGGGATCCTGGCTCGTCGATCACACCGGTAAGCGCTACCTCGATTTCGTGCAGGGATGGGCGGTGAACTGCCTGGGGCATTCCCCCTCCGTGATCGTCGAGGCCCTCGCCGCGCAGGCCCGCACGCTGATCACGCCGAGCCCGGCGTTCTACAACGAGCCGGCCCTCCGCCTCGCCGCCACCCTCGCCGCGCACTCGGATTTCCCGCGCGTGTTCTTCACCAACTCGGGGGCCGAGGCCAATGAGGGGGCGATCAAGCTCGCCCGGAAATGGGGCCGCCGCGAGAAGGACGGCGCCTACGAGATCATCACGTTCGACGGGGCATTTCACGGCCGCACCCTCGCCACGATGTCGGCGAGCGGCAAGCCGGGATGGGACACGATGTTCGCGCCCCAGGTTCCCGGCTTTCCGCGGGCGACCATCAACGACCTCGCCTCGGTGGAACGGATCATCGGTCCGCGGACCGTCGCGGTCATGCTCGAGCCGGTGCAGGGCGAGAGCGGCGTGGTCCCGGCCACCGTGGAGTTCCTGCGCGCGCTGCGCGCGCTCACCCGACGCCATCGCTGTCTCATGATCGTCGACGAAGTGCAGACGGGCATCGGACGCACCGGCCGCCTCTTCGGCTACCAGCACTACGCGCGCGGGACGGACGAGGCGCCCGACATCATGACCCTCGGCAAGGGACTGGGCGGCGGCGTCCCCCTCGCCGCGCTCTGCGCCACCGAGGCAGCGTCGGTGTTCGAGCATGGCGAGCAGGGGGGAACCTTCAATGGGAGCCCGCTGATGACGGCGGTGGGCTCGGCGGTGCTCGATGTCATGCTCGCCCCGGGCTTCCTCGACGGGGTGGCCGCCCGCGGGCGCTACCTCGGCGCGGGCCTCGAGGACCTGGTCACGACGTGCGGGCTCTCCCACGAGCGGGGCTGGGGTCTGCTGCGCGCGCTGGACCTCGGCAAGGACGTGGCCGGCGCCGTGGTTGCGTACGCGCGTGACAGCTTGGAGAAGCACGAGGGCTGGGACGGCCAGGGACTGCTCCTGAATGCCCCCCGGCCGAATCTCCTCCGCTTCATGCCCGCGCTCGATGTCACCGAGGCCGAGATCGACCGAATGCTGAACGGCGTGCGGATCGCCCTCGAGGCGGTGGGCTAACGCGGGAGCGCTAGAGCTCTTTCTCCTTCCGCTGGAGCGTGCGGACGGACACACCGAGAATCTTGGCGGCGGCCTGCTTGTCCCCGCGCACCTCGTCGAGCACGCGCCGGATGTATTGACGCTCCAGCTCCTCGAGGGTGGGACGGAGGGCGGGGGCGGTGGGAGCCGTCGCGAGCTCGGTGCGCACGTCGGCGGCGGTCACGGTGTTGTCGCCCGCGAGCACCGCCGCGCGCTCGATCACGTTCTCCAGCTCGCGCACGTTGCCGGCCCAGCGATGCCCCCGGAGCCATTCCTGGGCATCGGGGGCGAAGCCGGTGAGCCGTTTGCCCAGCCGCGTGGCCGCTTCCCGGAGGAAATGCTGCGCCAGGAGCGGGATGTCCTCCGGGCGCTCGCGGAGCGCAGGCAGGCGGATGGGGATCACCGCGAGCCGGTAGTAGAGGTCCTCGCGGAATCGTCCCTCCTGGACGAGCGCGGACAGGTCCCGGTTGGTGGCCGTGACGAGCCGAAGATCGAGCTGGATGTCCTCGCTGCCGCCCACGGGTCGCACCGCCTTGTCCTGGATGGCCCGCAGGAGCTTGACCTGCGTGGCGAGGGCGAGGTCGCCCACCTCGTCGAGGAAGAGGGTTCCCCCGTTGGCCGCCGCGAAGAGCCCGGCGCGCTTGCGGTCGGCGCCGGTGAACGCGCCCTTCTCGTGGCCGAACAGCTCGGACTCAAGCAGGCCCTCGGGCACCGCCGCGCAGTTCACCGGCACGAAGGGCCCGGCCCGTCGGCCGCTCGACCAGTGCAGCGCCCGCGCCACCAGCTCCTTGCCGGTGCCGCTCTCGCCGAGCAGGAGCACCGAGGCATCGCTGTCGGCGACCGCGCGCACCTGCTCCAGCACCGTCCGCATGAGGCGTGACTCGCCGATGACTCGCTCGAAGCCGAACTGGCGCTCCACCTCCGCCCGCAGCCGCGCGTTCTCCTCACGCAGCCGCTGATCGTCGAGGGCGCGGCGCACCGCGTGCGTGACCTCGGCCAGCTTGAACGGCTTGGTCAGATAGTCGTACGCGCCCTGGCGCATCGCCTCGATGGCCGTCTCCAGGCTGCCGAACGCGGTCATCAGCAGCACGCGCGTGGCGGGCGCGCGCGCCTGGGCGGCGGCGAGCACCTCGAGGCCGCCGGTGTCGTCCATGATGAGATCGGTGAGAATCACGTCGTAGCGCGCGCCCGCGATGGCGTCGAGCGCTTCACGTCCGCCGGTGGCCGCGGCGACCGCGAGCCCCTCGAACTCGAGGTGGCGGCGGAGCATCGCGAGCATCTCCGGATCGTTGTCGACGATGAGGACGCGCGGTGGGCTCACACCAGCGCCTCGTGCACGGGCAGCCACGCGGTGAAGGTCGTGCCCTGCCCCTCACGGCTCTGGACGGCGAGGGTGCCGCCGTGCTCGCGCACGATGTCCCGGCAGATCGACAGGCCGAGCCCGGTGCCCTGGCCTTGCGGCTTGGTGGTGAAGAACGGCTCGAACACGTGCCCGATGGCGTCGGCGGGGATGCCGGAGCCCGTGTCGCTCACCGCCAGCGCGACGCCGGGCCGCCCGTCGTTGGGACACGCCCAGGTCTCGATTCCGATGCGCCCTCCCCGCGGCGTGGCCTCGAGCGCGTTCACGATGAGGTTGATCAGCACCTGCTGCACCTGATTGGGGTCCGCGGCGACGTCGGGCAGCGGCGGCGCGGCCGTCGACGACATGCTGACGCCGCGCCGGCGCGCCATGTGCTCCATGAGGGGCACCACGCGGTCGAGCAGCACGGGAACCGCCACCGGCTGGATCTCGGGCTTCTGCTGGCGCACGGTGTCGAGGAGCGACCGGATGATGGCGGAGATTCGGTCGGTCTGCGCCACGATCACCTCGAGATCGGGCCGGCCGGGATGATCGGGGGCCAGGCCGCGGAGCAGAATCTCCGCCCGGCCCGAGATGATGTTCAGCGGCGTGCCCACCTCGTGGGCGATGCCCGAGGTGAGCTTGCCCGCTACCGCGAGGGTCTCGGCTCGTCGGAGCTGCTGCTCGAGGTCGACCGCCCGGTCGCTCTCGAGGAGCAGGCGCTGCTGCGCGGCCTGGAGCTGGTCGGCCATGCGGTTGAAGGCCTCCGCGACCTGCCCCATCTCGTCTTGCCGCTCCACCGGGAGCGGGGGACCGGGCTGACCCTCGCCGAGGGCGCGGATGGAGCGGGTGAGGCGGGACAGTGGTCGCAAGACCTGCCGGGAGAGCACGACGGTGGTCACGGTCACCAGGCCGAGGGCGAGCAGGCTCAGCCGGATCACCGCGTCCCGCGTGGCCCGCTCGCGCTTCTCGCGGGCGCCGGGCGAGGTGAACAGCACCTCGATCGCGCCGATGATCTCGCCACGCCGTCCCCGCAGGGGCATGACGTGGGAGAAGGTGTCCGCGTTGCCCGCCTCCTCGGCGACGATCTCCGAGCGCCCCTCGGTCATCACGCGCTGCAGCCGCTCCGCTGCCAGCGGGCCGCCCACCGCGCCGGGCTCCGACTCGAGGGTGGGCACCAGGGACTTGTCGTAGACCCGGATCCGATCGATCTGTTCCTGTCGATTGACCAGCTCGGAGAGGAGCCGGCGGATGTCGCCGACCTGGCGGTCGCGCACCGCGTTCTCGACGGCGATCTGGATGGCCCGCGCCGTCACCGCGGCATTGCGCTGCTCTGCGGCGAGGAGCTGGCCTTCCTCTTCGCGGATGCGCACCACCGCGTAGAGTCCCACCAGCACGGTCAACGGGACGATGAGCACGAAGAAGAGACGGAGCCGCAGGCCCATTCGGTTGCCTCGATGATACCGAGCACCCCCAGCACCGGCAACCCCGTCGGGGCCGCCGACGGCGTGTGACTACGCGCCGTACTTGGTGAAGCGCAGGGCGTTGGCCATCGCGAGCGGCATCAGGTGATGCGCGGGCGCCAGGCCGAGGCTACCCGCGAGGCAGTCGCGCTCGGTGAAGCGCGTGACCGCGTCGCTCCCGCAGTACGCGCTGGCGAGCAGCGCGGGCACGGGCTGCCAGCCGTGCCCGGCGAGGACGGCGGGCGTGGCATGATCGCCCGAGACGACGAGCACGTCCGGCCTCAGGGCGAGAATCTCGGGGAGCAGCGCATCCCAGCGCTCCAGCGCGGCGACCTTGGCGTCGAAGTCCCCGTCCTCCCCCGCCTTGTCGGTGTCCTTGTAGTGGAGGAAGAAGAAATCGTAGCCGCTCCAGTGCTCCCGTAACGTCGCCACCTCGTCGGCGAAGGTCGAGCCGGTCTTGAGGACCTCCATGCCGACCAGGCGCGCGAGTCCCCGGTACATCGGATACGCGGCGATGGCGGCGGCCTTGACCCCGAAGATCTCGGGGAAGCGCGGCATGTCGGGCCGCTGGTCGAAGCCGCGCAGCAGCAGCATGTTGGCGGGGCGCGCGTCGGCGAGGAGCGGCCGCGCGGCGTCGACGAAGCGGTTGATGAGCTCGGCGGTGCGCGCGGCCTCGGGGGCCAGCGCGGAGACGGGCAGGGGCGGCTGGCCGGTGGCCTGCGGATCGGTCTCGGTGAGCCGCCCGGAGAGCCCGCTGCCGCGCAGCACGAGCACGAAGCGGTGCTCCTTTACCGGCTCGACGAGGATTTCGACACCGGGCAGCGTGATCGAGCGCAGGCGCTCGCAGAGGGCCACGCAGATGTCGGTGGCGATGCGCCCGGCGCGCCGGTCGGTGATCGCGCCCGCCGCGTCGACGGTGCAGAAGTTGCCCCGGGCGGCCACGTCGCCCGGCCGCAGCTCGAAGTCGATGCCGAGCGCTTCGAGCACTCCGCGGCCCACCGGGTAGCGCAGCGGATCGTAGCCGAAGAGGCCGAGATGCCCGGGGCCGCTGCCCGGCGTGACACCGGGCCCGACGTGGCGGATGAGCCCGCAGGCCGACCGCGCCGCGAGGGCGTGGAGATTCGGGATGCGCGCGGTCTCGAGCTCGCTCTTGCCGGTGTCCGGACGCGGCAGCCCGCCGAGCCCGTCGAGCGAGCAGAGCACGACCTTGGTGGTGTTCGGGACGGCGAGGGCGCGGAGGCCCTCGAGTTCGAGAGTCACGCGGCAGTTTCCTTGTTCTCGCCAAAGTCCGCCGGGACCGACGGTCCCCAGATGTACAGCGAATCCTCGCCCGGCCAGTCGCGCGCTTCCCACGCGCAGTCCTCGGGAATCATGTCGATGTCGAAGAAGTACTCGGCGAAGCTGCCCCACGGATCGCGGATGTAGTAGAAGAAGTTCGAGCCGATCACGTGCCGGCCGAAGCCCCAGCCCGGCTGCCAGCCCTTGTCGGCCATCCGCGACGCTCCCATCCCGATCTCGTCGATACTGCCGACCTCGAACGAACCATGGTGGAAGCCGGGCGCGTGAGAGGCGAGGAAGGCGACGTTGTGATGGTCGGTGGTACAGCGCAGGAACGAGATCACGTCGCCCGAGCGATCGGAGAGCTTCAGGCCGAGCGCGCGCTGGTAGAAGTCCATCTGACGAGGCATGTCGGGCGTGAACAGCAGCACGTGGCCCAGGCGGCGTGGCGCGGTCGTGGCCGAGCGCTCGGGCGCCCCGCGCTTGGCGACGCGGGTGGCGTAACCCGGGCCGTTGAACGCGAGCGGGGGATCCTGCGGCTGCAGCGGCGCCGCCTCGTCGCGCACGTTGACGAGGTTGCCGTCGGGGTCGCGTAGCCACACGCCGCCCTCGGGGGCGCCACGCGGCGGGTCGATCTCCGCCACGCCGGCCGCGCGCATCGCCGCGCGCGTGGCCTCGAAGGCCTCGCCGGGCGCGCCGAAGCAGAGGTGATGGAGCCGTTTGCGCGGCCCCTCGTAGAGCAGCACGTTGTCGCGCGACTGGCGGGGCGCGCGCAGCCGGACCGCGTTGCCGCTGCCGGTCGCATCGGCGAGGCCGAAGTCACGGTAGTACCGCTGCCCGACCGCCTGGTCGGGCACCTCGAGCGCGTAGTGGAGCAGCGACTTGACGGCCATGCCGGTCTCCTCAGGCGTCCTTGATGGGATTCTCGAGCGTGCCGAGCCCGGTGATCTCGAGCTTCACCCGGTCGCCCGGCTGTAGCGTGATCTGGGGCTTGCGCGAGAAGCCGACGCCCGCGGGCGTGCCGGTAGCGATGAGGTCGCCCGGCGAGAGCGTCATGATGTTGGTGAGGTAGTGGATGATGTAGCGGATGTCGAAGATGAAGTTCTTGGTGTTGCCATTCTGCATGAGCGTCCCGTTCACCCACGTCTTGAGCTCCAGCACATGGGGATCCGGGATGTCCGCGCGATCCGCGATGTAGGGGCCGACCGGCGCGAGGGTATCACCCACCTTGCCCGCGCCCCACTGCGTCGTGTGGAACTGGAAGTCGCGCGCACTCATGTCGTTGACGATGGTGTAGCCGTAGACGTAGTCCAGCGCCTGCTCCTTGGCGACGAAGCGCGCGGTACGGCCGATCACCACCCCCAGCTCCACTTCCCAGTCGAAGGTCTTCTCGCCCCGCGGCCGCAGCACCGGCTCGCCCGGATCCGCGATGGCGTTCGCCCACTTCGGAAAGACCGGCGGCTGCTTCGGCGCCGGATTGTTGGTCTCGGCGGCGTGGTCGGTGTAGTTGAGCCCGATGCAGATGAACTTGCCCGGGTCATGGATGGGGGCGTGCAGCCGGACGGAAGCCAGGGGAGCGGTGACCGGCGAGCCCTTGCCGGCCTTGACGGCATCCACGAGGGTCACCAGCATCTCCTGGGAGGCGACGCCGCCCTCGAGGAAACCCCGTGTGCTCTGGGGGAACAGGGTGTCGGCGATCTCCTGGGCGCGGACCACGCCACGGCCCGCGAGATGCGCGGCGGCGCTGGCCGCCAGATCCATCACGCGGTCGCTGCCGACGAGGCAGCCCAGCCGCGGGGCATGGCCATTCTGGGAAAACCGGACGATCTTCATGACGCGTCTCCTCTCAAGGGGCTCCTCGGGGTCGGGCGGCCGGGGCTCTGGCCCGGCGCCCGGCATGATAGCACCGGCGCCGGGCGTCTGCATCCTGTGTGGCATCCGCGCCACGCCTCTATATGGTGTGGGTGGGGTGGACCTAAGATGCCTTTGGATCTCGTCTTTTGCATTGTTATCATCGAGCGCAGGAGGTCACACATCCATGAGAGTCTCCCGCTGGCAGTGCGCGGCCCTTGCTTTCGTCGTGATGCTCGCCGCGCCCTACGCGACCTGGCTGTCGGTGGCGCACGCGCAGTCGCAGGCCCAGGCGACGATGGACACCTCGGGCTCTATCCTGACCCGGCCCATGAGCGACTCGGTGGAGCCGACGGCCGGGGACGCGGTGGGCGCGGGCTTCCTGAACGTCATGTACGTGCCCGGCAAGGCCATCATCTGCGGCCTCGGGACGGTCGCCTCGTTCGGCCTGCTGGTGGTCACCCTGGGCAGCGCGTACACCGGCGCGACGAAGATTTTCAAGGAAGGCTGCCACGGGGACTGGGTGCTGACGCCTGAGCACGTCTCTGGCGCCATCCCGAAACCCAACTACGACTACCTCGACTAGGGACGCTACGGCGCGGCCCCTCGGGCCGGTGCCGGCGCTCTCGCGGATGACGAAGGGGCGGGGAGCATACCCCGCCCCTTCGGTCGTTTCACCCGCTTCGCTCTCTCCGTAGATGGCGCGCGCGCGCCGCTGGGTCGCGCCCCTTCTCTTCGCCGTCCTGCTCGCGGCCTTCGGCGCGGGGATCTGGGGCATGTACCGGTCCAATTTCCCGGGCCAGGGCCTTTACCGCGCGAGCGGCGTCTACGAAGCCCGCTACGGCGACGTCATGCTGATCGTCCGCCACGAGAAGCTGCCGGGCCTCATGGATCCGATGGACGCGATGGTGCTCGAGGCCGAGTCCAAGGCGATCCTCGACCGCGCGCAGCTGACACGCGGCGATCGCGTCCGGCTGACCATCAGGCCGTTGGGCGCCCGTCTCGTCCTCGTGGACATCCAGAAGATCCAGTAGCGGCTCAGCGCTTCGGAAGCGCCCGTAGATACCCGATCAACTCGCGGATCTCGTCGTCGCGGAGGTGGAAGCCGAACGCGGGCATGCCCGGCTTCCCCAGCGGGGCGCCCCCGTTCTTGATCAGCAGGTAGAGGTATTCGTCCGTGAGCCCCTCGACGACACGGGGGTTGGAGAGATCGCTCGGGTGCATGAGAAAGAGCGTGGCGCGCCAGGAGCCGGCGCCGCTCGCGCCGTGGCAGGTCGCGCAGTTCGAGAAATAGAGGCGCTGCGCGGGCGTGGCGCGCTTGGGCACGGGATAGGGAAAGACGAGCATCGCCGCCACCCCCGCGAGCAGCATGAAGAGGGCGGGCCCGATAATGATGAGCAGCCACTTGGCCCTCACCGCGGCAGGATAGCACGCGCTCTCCACGCGCCGGATTTGACAGGGCATGGACGGCAGCGTAGCGTCGAACGCGAGATCCTCCATGACGCTCTATCTCATGCGCCACGCCGAGGCCGGTGAGGAGAATCATCGGCGCTGGCCCGACGACCGCATGCGCCCGCTCTCCGCGCGCGGCCACCGGGAGCACGCGCTGGTGTCGCGCACGCTGCGGCGCATGGGCGTCCGCTTCGACCGCCTGCTCACGAGCCCCCTCGTGCGCGCGCGCCAGACCGCCGAGATCACCGCGCGGGCCTATGGCCGACGAGTCGTGCCCGAGGAGACCGACGCGCTGGGCGACGAGGCGCGCCTGAAGGACTTGCTGCGGGAGCTGCGACGCCTGCCGCGGGACGCCTCGGTGGTCGCGGTAGGCCACGAGCCTTTTCTCTCCAAAGCGATGGCGGCGCTGATGTCGCCCGACGGAAGCGCGCGCGTCGAGATGCGGAAGAGCGGCGTGGCCGCGCTCGAGTTCGACGGGCGGGCCAAGAAGGGACGGGGGACCCTTCTGTTCCACCTCCGTCCGCGCGAGGTGATCGCCCTCGCCGGCCGCGGCTAGCCCTTCACGGCGCCGGCGGTCAGCCCCGAGACGTAGTAGTCGAGGAAGAGGACGTACACGATCACCACCGGGACACTCGCCAGCACCGCACCCGCCATCAGCGAGCCCCAGTAGTAGATGTCCCCGCGGATGAGGTCCGCGGTGACGCCCACCACCGCCGTCTTGTTCGCCGATTGGGAGATGAACGTCAGCGCGTAGGTGAACTCGTTCCAGCAGAGGGTGAACGAGAACAGCAGCGCGCAGATGATGCCGGGCACCGCCATGGGGAGCACGATACGCACGAGGGTCTGCATGCGGGTGGCGCCGTCCACCAGCGCGCACTCTTCGACTTCGCGGGGCACGGTGCGGAAGTACCCCATGAGGAGCCAGGTGCAGAACGGGACGAGGAAGGTCGGGTAGGTGACCATCAAGGCCACGATTGAGTCGGACAGGCCGAGCCAGCTCACCACCTGGGACAGGGGAAGGAAGAGGAGGGTGGGCGGCACGAGATAGGTGATGAACACCGCGGTACCGAAGGAGCCCGCGCCGCGGAAGCGCAGACGCGCGAGGCTGTAGCCGGCGAGGATGGACAGGACGATCGACACGCCGGTGGCGACCACGCTGATGAGGAGGCTGTTGCGCACCCAGACGAGGAAGTCGGTTTTGCGGAAGAGGAACGTGTAGTGGTCCGCGATGACGCCGCTCTGGATCCAGAACGGCACTGCCTTCAAGTTGTAGAGCTCGGCGTTCGACTTGAACGACGTGACGAACATGAAATAGAAGGGGAACAGCGCGAAGAAGATGAACGGCGCCAGGTTGGCATAGGTGAATGCGGCCGACCGCAGCCTGGCCGCCCGGCTCTGCGCGCTCGCCATGGTCAATCCTTCCGGATGTAGCGCAGCTGGAAGAACACCACCGCGCCGAGGAGGGGGAAGATGAACAGCGCGATGGCGGCGCCCTGGCCGAGATTGCCGCCGTTGAGGCCGACCTGATAGGCCAGCGTCGCGAAGAGGTGCGTCGTGTTCATGGGGCCGCCCCGGGTGAGGACGTAGACGATGTTGAAGTCCGAGAACGTGAAGATGGTCGAGAAGAGGATCACCACCGCGAGGACCGGCTTGAGCAGGGGCAGGGTGATGAGCCAGAAGCGCTGCCGCGCGCCCGCCCCGTCCACCTCGGCCGCCTCGTAGTACTCGCGGGGCACCGCGATGAGGCCGGCGAGGGTGGTGATGGCGAAGAAGGGCAGCCCGCGCCACACGTTGACCACGATCACCGCGATCATCGCGTTGGTGGGCTGACCGAGCCAGTTGGGCCCGGGCGGGGTCATGAGGCCGAGCCGGATCGCCGTCCAGTTCACCACGCTGTAGAGCGAGTCGAACATCCACCACCAGCCCAGCGTCGAGAGCGCGGTGGGGATGACGAAGGGCAGCAGCACGGCGCCGCGGATGAGCCGTTTGAATCGAAGCGGACGGGCGAGCAGTACCGCCAGCCACACCCCGAGCACGATCTTGAGGGACAGCGCCACGCCGGTGAACACGAACGAATTCTGCACGGTCTGGCGGAACATCTCGTTGCCGAGAATCTCGCGGTAGTTGGCCAGCCCGACGAAGCCGCCAGGAGAGCCCACCCAGTAGTCGGACAGGCTGAAGTAGATGGCCATTCCGAAGGGGAACGCCACCAGGGCGACGAGCAGGGCGAGGGCGGGGAGGATCAGGCCGTAGCCGAATACCTCCTCGCGCTCCCACCACTCCCGGAGCCGGTTGAGGCGGCCGGCGCGCGCCGGCCCGGCCGCCTCGAGGACCTGCGGCCCGACGGCCATCTAGCTGACCTTCAACTGCCCCTTGACGGCGCGGACCACCTGCTCCTGCGCCCACTCCATGGCCCGCTTGGTCGGCATGCCGTTGACCGCCTTCGCCACCATGTCGGCAAGGACGTAGTTGTCGTCGATGCGCTGCACGGCGTCGGAGGGCTTGGCCGGCCATCCGCGCGGATGGGCGAACTCCGCCTCCTTGGGCAGCATCGCGAACTTGGGGTTCTTGGCCCAGATCGGGTGATCGGCGAGGTGCCGCAGGGCGGGTGATTGAACGCGTTCGACGCCACGATCCAGGCGTCGTAGTTCTCCTTCTTGAAGAGGTACTGGATGAACTCCCTGGCCAGCTCCTGGTTCTTGGAGAACTTCCAGATCGCCATGCTGAGCGCGGGCGGAGCGGAGTGCGCGCCCGCCGGCCCCGCGGGGCTGTTGTGGTGGTTGATGTCGTCGGCGATCGGCATCTTTTCCTTCAAGGCCGCGTTGTACGGGCTGACCGGATTGTGGATCCACGATCCTTTGCCCGAGAGGATGAAGCGGTTGTTGCCCGCGTCGTCCCAGGAGAGAACCTCGGGCTCCATCGCGTCCTTGAAGAGCTCCTTGTACCACTCGATGACCTGGGCGGTCTTGTCGGAGTTGATGGCGGGGGTCTTGCCGTCCGCCTCGAGCACCTTGGCGCCGTAGGACCAGGAGACCGACCAGTACGTGCTGTGGGCGTCGGAGCAGTGACTGATGGGAATGCCCACCGGGTTGCCCTGCTTCTTGAGGACCTTGCCCATCGAGAGCAGCTCCGCCCAGGTCTTGGGGTAGCTGTCGCCGAACCCGGCCTTCTTGAAATGCGCCATGTTGTAGGTGGCGGGGAAGGACACCCAGAACCACGGCACGGCCTTCCAGCCGGAGGCGGTCTGGCACATCTGGGCGCAGAAGGGGTACCAGCCGCCCATCTGCTTGCCGAGCTTGTCCACGAGGTCGTCCACGTTGGTGTGGAGGTTCTCGTAGAGGAAGGGATCGGCGCCGGCGGAGCGGTACATGTCGTGCCCGGACTGGGACTGCGCTTCTGCGGCGATCTTGGCGGGCAGCTGCAGATGCGCGACGGTATCCACGCGGACCGTGCAGTTGCTGGCCTTGCTGAATACTTCCGCCTGGCGCCGCAGCTCGTCGTCGGCCGCGGGGACGAAGTGATTCCAGGAGAGGAAGGTCAGCTCACGCTTCTGCGCGACGGCGGGCGGCGTGCGGAGGGCGAGCCAGGAGGCCATACCGGCCGAGGCCCCGGCGGCGGTGCGAAGAAAGCGACGACGGTCGAGACTGCGGGGAGCGGACTGGTCCATGGAGGGCCTCCGTGACTCGTCGGGAGGTCTCGGGCCATCAGGAGAACCTTGGCGCTCGTCCCACCCCCTCTGGCGAAGCGCGACCCGCGCGGGCCGCGCGGCCTAGTTGATCACGGCTTCCGTCTTCGAATCGAAGAAGTGGATCCGCTCCGGCACGAAGGTGAGCCGGATCTTCTCGTGCGCCTTGGCCCGCACCGTCGGCTCGACCCGCGCCACCACCGACTGTCCGGCCGCGCTGACGTCGAGGAGGATCTCGGCGCCAAGCGGCTCCACGACCTCAACGACCGCTTCGAAGGAGAGATCGCCGGAGTCGCTCGGCGAGCCGACGCGGAGATCTTCGGGCCGCACCCCGAGCGTGACCGGCTGACCCTTGTACGCGCCGAGCTTGGCCACGCGGTCCGCCGGCACCTTGACCTTGAAGCCGTTGGCCTGCGCGAAGAGCGCGCCGCCCGCGTCGGAGATGGTCACGGGGAGGAAGTTCATGGCGGGCGAGCCGATGAAGCCGGCCACGAACTTGTTCTGCGGGCGGCTGTAGATCTCCATGGGCTCGCCCACCTGCTGCACCCAGCCGTCCTTCATGACGACGACGCGGCTGCCGAGGGTCATGGCCTCGACCTGATCGTGGGTCACGTAGATCGCGGTCGTCTCGAGACGCTCGTGAAGGCGCTTGAGCTCCACGCGCATCTGCACGCGGAGCTTGGCGTCGAGGTTCGACAAGGGCTCGTCGAAGAGGAACACCTGTGGATGACGCACGATGGCGCGACCGACCGCCACGCGCTGCCGCTGGCCGCCGGAGAGCTGCCGGGGCTTTCTCTTGAGCAGCTCCTGGATGCCGAGGATCTCCGCCGCTTCCTGCACGCGCTTGGCGATCTCGGCCTTGGGGAACTTCCGCATCTTGAGCCCGAACGCCATGTTGTCGTAGACGCTCATGTGCGGATACAGCGCGTAATTCTGGAAGACCATGGCGATATCGCGATCCTTCGGCGGCAGGTCATTGACGACGCGCTCGCCGATATGGATCTCGCCCCCGGTGATCTCCTCGAGTCCCGCGACCATCCTCAGGGTCGTCGTCTTTCCGCAGCCGGAGGGACCCACCAGGACCATGAACTCCTTGTCCCGGATGGTGAGGTTCACGTCCTTCACGGCATGGACCTCGTCGTACTTCTTGTTGAGGTTCTTCAGAACCACCTGTGCCATTGGGCGACCTCGCTGTCCCTCAGGATTTGGTCACGCTGCGCCGTTCGTGTCCGGGCTGGCGGTGGGGGGCTGACCACCCCCGGCGCGCCGGATAGTACCACAGGTGCCCGACATCGCGCGGGCGCAACACGGGTTCATTGACACACCGCGGAGGGGGTGTTATAAGACAACACCCGCTCGTACTTGAGCTTCCTTGGACTCGTGAGACCAGCACGCATGTGTGACGACAGTAGCCCCCGTTCCGTCCGCCGCCCGGGACCCTAGCGCTTGTCCAACGGCCGGGAGTTGACCGAGACCCCCGCAGTACCCGTCCCCGCCGCCCGGGCCAAGACCTTGTCGGGGTGGGGCCGGCGTGAGTCGATTCAAGGACTTATCTGGGTGGCACCGGCCTTCGTGTACCTGGCCTTCTTCATCGCCTACCCGTTCCTGATGTCGATCTACCTGTCTTTGTCGAGCGCCCGGGTCGGTTCGATCGACACCCACTTCGTGGGTCTGCTGAACTACCGCCGGCTATTCGAGGACCCGGTGTTCTGGCAGACGGTACGGAATTCCTTCGTGTTCACCTTCGGCTCCGAAGCCATCCGCCTGGTGATCGGGCTGCCTCTGGCCTTCGCGCTCAACCGGAGCTTCAAGGGCAAGCGCCTCGTCCAGGGCATCATCCTGATCCCGTTCGTCATCCCCATCGCGCTCTCGTCCCTGGCGTGGAAGTGGATGTTCGACTCGCTCTACAGCGTCATCAACTGGATGCTGATGCGGGCCCACCTCATCGAGTACCCCTGGCAGTGGCTGGGCGAGCCCGGCCTGGCGATGTGGTCGGTCATCGTCATGAACGTCTGGCGAGGGTTTCCGTTCTCGGCGGTGATCTTGCTCGCCGGGCTGACCGCGGTGCCGCAGGAAGTCATCGAGGCGGCGAAGATCGACGGGGCGGGGCCGCTGCGGCGCTTCCACTACGTGGTGGTGCCCATCGTGCGCCCGATCCTGCTCGTGGGCCTGCTCTACTCGGTGGTGTTCTCGTTCACCGACTTCTCGGCGGTGTGGCTCTTGACCCAGGGCGGGCCGTACAACACCACCCACGTGTTCGGGACCTACGCCTACAACATCGGCATCAACGCCGGCGACCTCGGGATGGGCGCGGCCATCACCCTGTTCATCTTCCCGGTGCTCGCCGTCATCGTGATCCTCATGCTACGGTTCCTGCAGAGGGACTAGGGCCATGGACGCCCGCAAGCTCTGGCGACGCATCAAGCGAGACTACGGACCCTATCTCCCCCTGTCCCCGTACCTCTTCATCGTGCTGTTCCCGTTCTACTGGATGGTCATCACCACGTTCAAGCGGGACCGGGATCTCTACAATCTCGAGACCGCGCCGTTCTGGTTCAAGGAGGCGCCGACGCTGGATCACGTCCGGCTGCTCCTCCAGGGCACGCTGTTCCCGATCTGGATGGGGAACAGTCTCATGATCGGCGCGCTGGTCGTGGTGATCACCCTTGTGCTCGCGCTGCCCGCCGCCTATGCGCTCGCCCGCATGCGGTTCCCGGGCGCTCAGCCGCTCTCGACCGCCATGTTCCTGTCCTACCTCATCCCGTCCACCCTGCTCTTCATCCCGCTGTCCCAGGTAGTCCGGGGACTGGGGTTCATCGATTCGGTATGGGCGCTCGTGATCGTGTACCCCTCGTTCACCCTTCCGTTCTGTACCTGGCTCCTCATGGGCTTCGTGCGTACGGTGCCGAAGGAGATCGAGGAGAGCGCTCAGATCGACGGCTGCACCCGCTTCCAGGCGTTCCGCATGATCATCATCCCGGTCATCATCCCGGGCATCATCACCGCCGGCATCTTCGCCTTCACGCTCACGTACCAGGAGTTCATCTACGCCCTGACCTTCATCTCGGGGTCCGCCAACAAGACGATCTCGTACGGGGTGACCAGTGACCTGGTGCGCGGCGACGTCTTCTACTGGGGATCGCTCATGGCGGGCGCTCTCATCGGCGCGATCCCGGTCGCCGTGGTCTATGCGTTCAGCCTCGACCACTTCATTCACGGGCTGACCGCCGGCGCACTGAAGTGAGGCACAACTCTCCAAGGAGGGAGAATGCAATGAGCAGACTGTCACGACGGCAATTCCTGGGCACGGCCGCCGGCGCGGCGGGCGTATCGGCGTTCCCGCACGTGTGGATCCGTCCGGCGTGGGCGCAGACGAAGGAAGTGCGGGTGCTCGCGTGGACCCACTTCGTCCCCGCCTACGACAAGTGGTTCGATGCCTTCGCCGACCAGTGGAGCACCAAGAGCGGGGTCAAGGTGATCATCGACCACATCCCGCATCTGCAAATCCCCGCCAAGATCGCGGCGGAGGTGGCGACCCAGTCCGGTCACGACATCGTTCAGCTCGTGGGGACGGGCACCGAGAAGTGGGCGTCCGCCCTGCTGGACGTGCAGGACGCGGCCGACCGGATCGGCAAGAAGTACGGCGGGTGGACCCCGCTCGCCGACAACTACTGCAAGGTGCGCACGGACGGGAAGTTCCACGCCATTCCCGACTTCTTCATCGACTTCCCCGGCCTCTACCGGAAGGACCTCTGGACCGAGATCGGCATGCCCAATGGGCCCGACTCCTGGGACGAGCTCCACAAGGGCGGCGCCAAGCTGAAGGCGAAGGGTTTCCCGGTCGGCATCGGGCTGGCGCACCACGATGACTCCCGGGCCTCCTGGCGCGCGATCATGTGGTCATTCGGCGGCTCCGAGGTGGCCAAGGACGGCAAGACCATCACGTACAACTCCAAGGAGATTCGTGAGGCGCTGAAGTTCCAGAAGGCCCTCTACAAGGACTGCATGACCCCCGAGGTCCTCGCGTGGGACGACGCCTCCAACAACCGCTTTCTCGCGTCGGGCCGCGGCTCCTGGATCCACAATCCGATCAGCGCCTACCGGACCATCGAGGGCTCGAACAAGGAGCTCGCGGACAAGATCTTCGTGTCGCTCTCGCCCAAGGGGCCGGCGATCCGGCGGTCGTTCGCCAACTGCCGCGCCTACGGCGTGACCAAGTTCAGCAAGAACGCGGACGGGGCGAAGGCCTTCCTCGAGGCCCTGGCCGACGTCTACCGGGACGCCGCCAAGGCCAGCACCGGCTACAACATGCCTTTCCTCAACAACTACGCGAAGCCGCCGTTCCCGATCATCAGCGAGGATCCCAAGCTGAAGCCGCTGGAGCAGGACGCCGACTACCACTTCACCACCGGCTACCCGGGCCCGCTGACCCCGGCGGCAGACGAGGTCTACCAGCAGTTCGTCATGGTGGACGCGCTCGCCCAGTTCTGCACGGACAAGATGGATCTCGAGCAGACGGTGAAGTGGGCCGAGGAGAAGATCAAGGCGATCTACGCGAAGTTCGCGTAACCGCCGAGGTAGGGCAGGACACGCGGGGCCGGTGGCGCAAGCCGCCGGCCCCGTGGTGCGTCCGGGGGCCGGCGCGGGTCGGAGGCGGGCTAACCCTTCACCGAGCCGGTGAGCCCGGTGACGTAGTACTCCACGAAGAACGAGTAGACCAGCGCGACCGGCACCGAGCCGAGGAGCGCTCCCGCCATGAGCTGGCCCCAGAAGTAGATGTCGCCGCGGATCAGCTCGGAGACGACCCCTACCGGCACCGTCTTCCGCTCCGGCGAGGAGAGGAAGATCAGGGCGTAGATGAACTCGTTCCACGACAGCGTGAACGCGAAGATCCCCGCGGAGAGGATGCCGGGCACCGCGATGGGGAAGATGATGCGGGCCATCGCCCCGAACCGCGTCGCCCCGTCGATGCGCGCGCACTCCTCGAGCTCCTTGGGAATGGTCTTGAAGTAGCCCATGAGGAGCCACGTGCAGAACGGGATGAGGAAGGTGGGGTAGGTGAGGATGAGCGCCCACGGGGTGTTGCCGAGCTGAAAGCTCCGGATGATGTCGGCGAGCGGGATGAAGAGCAGGGTGGGCGGGACCAGGTACGTCACGAAGATCGAGGTGCCGAGCACGCCCGCCATGGGAAACCGCAGGCGGGCCAGCGCGTACCCGGCGAGGAGTCCGCAGAATAGCGAGATGATCGTGGAGACCACCGCGATGAAGAACGTGTTCCATAGCCAGATGGGGAAGGTCGTCTTCGCCATGAGGTCGCGGAAGTGCTCGATGGTGGGATGCAGCGTCCAGAACGGCGCGTTGTTCACGGCGCGCCAGGAGCGGTAGAGCTCGGCATCGGGCCGGATGGAGGTGACCAGCATCCAGTAGAAGGGGAACAGGGTGCCGATCACGAAGATGGTGAGCGGGATGTAGAAGAACACCCACTTCTTCCACTTCCGTTCGACGACCATCTAGTTCTGGGAGGGAGCGCCGGCTGCCGCTCCTCCCCCAGGCCCCCCCAGCAGCTTGAGATTGGCGATGCGTGGGGTCGGCCCGCCACTTCTGTTCCTTGGGGCTCCCCTCGAGCCGTCGGCTCTTCCGATCATGCGCCCTCGAGCCTTCTCAGGTATCGCAGCTGGGCCCAGACGACGACGAAGAGGACCGGGAGCATGAAGAGGGAGATGGCCGCGCCCTCGCCGAGGAGGCCGGTGGCCACGCCGACCTGATACGCGTAGGTCGCGATCAGGTGGGTGGCGTTCGCGGGGCCGCCGCCGGTGAGGACGTAGATGAGCTGGAAGTCGGAGAAGGTCTGGATGATCGAGAACACCACGACGACGATCGTGACCGGCTTGAGGAGCGGCCAGGTGACGTTCCAGAAGCGCTTCCAGCCGTTCGCCCCATCGAGCGACGCCGCCTCCTGAAGGTCGGGGCTGATCGTCTGCAGCCCCGCGAGGAGAGTGATCGCGAAGAAGGGCATGCCGCGCCAGGTGTTGACCACGATGGCGCACCACATGCCGTAGGTGCCATCGGAGAGGAAGGGGACCTTCGTCACGATGAAGCCACCCTGGTACAGGAGCCAGTTCAGCACGCTGAAGGTCGGGTCGAACATCCAGCGCCACGCGAACGTGGAGAGCACGGTGGGGATGATGAACGGCAGCAGCATCGACGCGCGCACGATGCGCTTGCCGCGGAAGCTGCGATTGAGGAGCAGGGCCAGCCACATGCCCAGCGCGAGCTTGAAGAGGGTGGCCCAGAACGTGTAGAAGAACGTGTTCTTGAACGCGGTCTGGAAGATGGAGTCGTTCCACGCCTTGAGGAAGTTCTTGATGCCGACGAAGTGGCCCGGGTTCCCCACGCTCGTGTCGGACAGGGAAAGCCACACGCCCATGACGAACGGGTAGGCGATGAACACTCCGAGCAGGAGGACAGCGGGGGAGAGGAGAAGCGCGGCGAGGAGCCGCTCGTTCTCCAGCATGCGCGTCCAGCCCGCGGGGTGACCGGCGCGGGAGCGGGGAAGCGCCACCGAGCTGGCGGTGGCGCCCCCCGAACCTCCCGCAATCGGTTTCTTCACCGGCGTACCCTCGTCTCTCGGCCGCTAGGCCTCGTAGATTTTCTTCAGCTCGCCCTCGGCCCAGTGTACCGCGTCCTCCGCCTTCATGCCCTGGACCGCCTTGGCGTACATGTCGGTGATGACGTACTTCGTGAAGCCCTCGGTGGCCTTGGCCGTGGAGGGTCCGGCGTACCCGAACAGTCGCGTGTTGCGCGCGGCGGTGCGGAACATCTTGAGAGGCTCGTCCAGCTTGCCCCACATGGGATCGTTCTCCCACTTCTTGGTGGCACCGACCGAGTAGCCCTCCTGGGAGGTGAACCACTTCCCGTAGTTCTCGGGCTTGTGCAGCCAGGTGAGGAAGTCCTTCGCGAGCTTCTGGTTCTTGCTGTACTTCATGATCGCGTGTGACTGGTTCAGGAAGAGCAGATACGCGCCCGCGGGGCCGGCGGGGAGCGGCGCGTGGTCGATGTCCTGGAAGAGGGGCTCGCCCTTGTCGTCCTTGATCTTCTCTTTCTGCCGCTTCGCCACGATGTAGATCGAGGCGCCGTTGAGGGTCGCCGAGATCTCACCCGCGTGGAAGGCGCGGTTGTTGTTGGTGTCGTCCCACGCGAGCCCGCCCTCGTCACAGCACTCCTTCCAGAACGCTTGCATGAACTTCACCGCTTCGATGGTGCCCTTCGAGTTCAACACCACCTTCTTGCCGGAGGCGTCGGTCTCGGCGCCGCCGTAGGCCCAGGTCATCGTGTAGGTGAAGACGGGGGCATCGCCGAAGGTGTGGCCGAGGGTCTGGCCATAGGGCTTGCCCTTCTTCTTGAGGGTGGCGAAGAGCTTCCGGGCCTCGTCCCACGTCTTCGGATACTGGCTCGCTCCCGCTTCCTTCAGCCAGGACTTCCGGTAGGCCACCGCGTTGCCGACGATGGAATGGGGCACGCTGAGCCACTTACCGCCCACCTGGCACGACGGCGCCCACACGTCGTAGAGGCCACCCTCCGCCTTGCCGAGGGCGTTCGCCACGTCGGAGACGTCGACGACGGCGTTTTGGTAGAGATGCGCCCAGTTGTACTGGAAGTTGAAGATGTCCGCGCCCGACCCCGACTGGATGGCCGCGGTGATGCGCGGCTGGAGGTCGTTGGCGTTGATGGTCTCGAACGTGACCTCGGCGCCCAGCGCCTTGGAGGCCTCGGGCATCTGCCGCTTCAGCTCAACGTCGGACTCGGGGATGAAGTCCACCCAGCGCACCCAGTGCAGCTTGCTGCCCTGGGCGAACGCGGGCGCGCGCCGCGCGGCGAGGATGCCTTCGATGCCGCCGGCCACGACCGCCGCACCGCCGGCCGTCTTAAGGAAGCGCCGGCGATTCAGGCGCGGCGTCAGGGAAGCGTCCTTGCTCGTGTCCATCAAAGGGATCCTCCTCGATAGTGGGAGACGACGGGGCGACCGTGTCCAGCGAGGTTCGGAGTTGACGGCATCATCGGCGTCAAGCGGTGGGATTCTGGCCCGAAAATGCCTTGCTGTCAACGGCTTTTGCCCCTTACCGTGGGCACGTCAGGCCGTCCCTCGCGCACGGGGATGAGGAGGCACAGGGCGGTCGCCATGGAGGCGGCCAGCACGATCCAGGGGATGGTCCACCCGCCCACGCGCTCGACCAGGGCGCCAAACAGCGGTGGGTAGATGGTGACCCCGAAGGATGACACCGCCAGCCCCAGCCCCACCGCGGTGCCGACCGAGCGCGGATCCACCAGCTCCGCCATCAAGGTGTACTGCACCCCGTTCCAGCCGATGCCCACGAAGCCGAACACGAGCGCGAGCGCCGCGAAGAACCAGGGGCTCGTGCCGGGCCCGGTTCCCGCGATGAGCAGCGAGCACGCGGTCGAGCCAAGCCCCGCCAGCACGAGCACGATCCGGCGCCGGCCCCCGAAGTAGCGGTCGGAGAGTATGCCGAACGCCACGCGCCCGGTCGCCCCCGCCAGCTGAGCGAGCACGAGGAAGTGCGCGGCGGTCACCAGAGGCATGCCGACGATGTCGCGGAGGTAGAGGACGAGGTACGCCATCCATACCGTCTGCATGCCCGCAAATCCGAGCGTGGCGATCGATACAAGCCAGAGCTCCCGGTTGCGGAGCACGGCGGCGAGGCTGCCGCCCGCGGCGGCGCGATCCGGGGCTGCCTGCATTTCCGGCGGATCGCGGTAGAGCAGCCACGTGACCAGGCCGAGGACGGCGATGACCGACGCGGAGAGGGCGACGGCCCCGCGCCAGCCGATCCAGAGGGCCAGCGGCGGCATGATGAGGGCGCCCATGGCGCCGCCAAACGGCAGCCCGACTTGCTTGAGCCCCACCACCGTCGCGCGATGCTTGCGCGGGAACCAGATCAGCACGGCCTTTGCGGTCGTCGGGTTCAGCATCCCGTACCCCATGCCCGCCAGCACCATCAGCACGCTCAGGAGCGCGAAGGACCACGAGCCCGCCACCGCGAAGAGACCGACCGCGATCAGGAGCTGCCCCAGCACCATGGTGCGGGCCACCCCCCAGAGGTCGGCCATGCGTCCGGCGGGGAGCGACATCAAGGAGGGCCCGATGTAGTACGCGGACAGGAACGAGCCCGCCTGCACGGTGGACAGCCCCAGGCCGTCACGGATCAGCGGCGCGATCGCGGGAATGCCCAGCGGCCCCACGTTCGCCATGGTCTGCGCGACCATGATGAGGACCAGGATGGCCCAGGGATTGGTCACGGGAGGACGCGGGACGTGCTCAGGAGGCGGGAGCGGCGGCGCGCCGGGCGAGGATGGCCTCGACGGCGCGGAGATCGTCCTCGGTGTCCACGCCCACTGTGGGCTCGTCGGTCTCGACCACCCGAATCGCGACGCCGTGCTCGAGCAGGCGAAGCTGCTCGAGCTGCTCGGCGCGCTCGAGCGGCGAGGGGGGCAGGGCGTGGAACCGCTCGAGCACGGCGCGGCGATAGGCGTACATGCCGGCGTGCTTCCAGTACACGACGTCGCCGCGGCCGTCGCGGTCGCAGGGGATGGGCAGGCGGGAGAAGTAGAGGGCGTCGCCGCGGATATTGGTCACGACCTTGTTGGCGGTGCGCGTCGGCACTTCCTCCGGCGTCGCGAGGATCTTCAGGGTGGTGACCTGTACGGCCGGATCGTCGACGAAGGGGCGCACCAGGCGCTCGATGTGGCCGATCGTCACCAGCGGCTCGTCCCCCTGGATGTTCACGTAGACGTCGGCGGCATGACCCCGGGACACCTCCCACAGGCGATCCGTGCCGGTAGGGTGGTCGGGGGACGTCATGACGGCCGGCACCCCGTGGGCGCGACAGGCGTCCATGACCTCGTCGGAGTCAGTCGCCACCAGCAGATCGTCAAGGCGGGGTGACCGGCGGGCCGCGCGATAGACATGGACCACCAGAGGCAGGCCGATGACGTCGCGCAGCACTTTCCGGGGCAGCCGGGTCGAGGCCAGCCGCGCGGGAATGACGCCCAGCACCCTCACGAGCGCTTGTACTCTCGGGCACTTACGGGGGTTGCCCGCATGGCGCCCCATCGTAGCATGAGGCGTGCGGTGCTACACTAGACACCCCATGAGTGACGTGGCCGTTCGCTCCGATTCCAAGCCGCCTGCGGTCTCGGCGCTCTGGGGCCTGCCTGTCCGGACCGAGTTCAGCCTCGAGCCCCTGCTCAAGTACTGGGAGCGCGAGCTGGCGCAGGGCGACAAGCCCTTCGCGACCGCGACCCGGGCCCTCCTGGAAAAGGTGGGGCAGCAGCCCGGCTTCTCGGGGCGCGTGGCCGATCCCGAGGCGCTCCGCGCGCACCCGGAGCTTCTCTCCGCCCTGATGCTGGCGGTGTTCTCGCCCACGTTCCAGGAGGACAATCTCGGAGCGGCCCTCTTCCCGTTCGAGCTCCGGAGCTTCTTCGCCACGCCGGGATTCTCGCGCCTCCTGACCGATGCCGACGGCGCGCTGCAGTTCCGGATGGACGTCGACGTGTCACTGCTGCTGAACGTCCGGATCGTGGCCGCCTACTCATTGATCCTGGAGCGGGTGTACGGCATCGACCTCGGGGTCGAGTACCCCTGGGTCGTCATCGTCAACGACCCCGACACGAAGCTCGATCGCTATTTCAAGTTGATCGCGAGCCGGCGGTTCCTCGAGGTCGACGTGATCGGCGACGTGCCGCCGCTGTCGGACGAGGCCGTGCGGCGGATTCGCGCGCACGTGGCGGATCCCAAGGCCTTCACCGCGCTGATTCCCGGCGACCGCTTCGTCATTCGTGGGTTCGGGGTGTTCCAGGCGGTGGAGGTGACCGGCCCCGAGGTGATCTCCGCGATCGAGCGCGACCTCATCGAGAAGGAGTCGATCGTCTCGACCGAGCGCTTCCTCGGTCTGCGCGACAAGCTGCGCGTGCTGCTGCGCCGCCCGGAAGTCGAGCTGGGGCTGGCCGCCATCGACGGCGACCGGGTGCTCGCGCTCAACCACGGCTCACAGTTCGAGAACTCCTGCATCTTCGCGGACTCGACGCATCTGCGCCTCTCCGATTTCGCGGGGTCCGTCTACGAGCGCGCCACCCTCGAACGGCGGCCCCTCATCGTCGAGGACCTCCAGACGCACCCCAATCGCACCCGTGTCGAAAACGAGCTGCTCGCCGCCGGTTACCGTAGCCTGGTCGCGGCACCCCTCTTCTACGAGGACACGCATATCGGCAGCTTCGAGCTGATCTCCACCGAGCCTGGCGCGCTCAACGTGACCCATACTCCGTCGCTGCTCCAGGTGCTGCCGCTCTTCGCGGTGGCGGTGAAGCGCAGCATGGATGAGCTGGAGAGCCGCATCCAGGCCCTCATCAAGGAGAAGTGCACGGCCATCCATCCCACCGTGGAATGGCGCTTCCGTCAGGCGGCGCTCGCGAGCTTCGAGCGGGCGGAGGCAGAGGACGATGGCCGGCCCTCCGAGATGGAGCCCATCATCTTCCGCGACGTGTATCCGCTCTATGCCCTCGCGGACATCCGGGGCTCCTCGACTCATCGCGCGTGGGCCATCCAGTCCGACCTCTCGGCCCAGCTCGGCCTCGCCCGGGACGTCCTCGAGGCAGCACACCGCGCCCGGCCCATGCACATCCTCGACCATCTGCGGCACCGGGTGGAGCGGCACGCCGAGGCGGTGGATCTCAACCTGCGTGCCGGCGACGAGGCGACGCTCATCGCGTTCCTGCGCGCCGAGGTGGAGACGCTGTTCGACCACCTCGAGACGTACGGACCCGAAGTCCGGGCGCGCATCGAGGCCTATCGGGCCGCCCTCGACCCGCAGCAGGGCACGGTGTCGTCCCGGCGGCGGGACTTCGAGACGAGCGTGACCCTCATCAACGACGCCATCCTGTCGTTCCTCGACGCCGAGGAGGACGCCGCTCAGGCGGCGTGCCACCACTTCTTCGAGATGCAGCGCACCGACGGCGTGGACTACAGCATCTACGCGGGCGCCTCCCTGCTCGAGACGGACGGCTTCACGCCGCTGCACCTGCGCAACCTGCGGCTCTGGCAGCTCATGGTGGCGTGTGGGATCGCCGCGCACGTCGAGGCGCTCAAGCCGCGCCTGCCCCAGCCCCTGGACATCACGAACCTCATCCTGATCCAGCATGCCCCGCTGGCCATCCGCTTCCGCTTCGACGAGAAGCGCTTCGACGTCGACGGCGCGTACAACGTCCGCTACGAAATCATGAAGAAGCGGATCGACAAGGCGGTGGTGCGCGGGACCACGGAGCGGCTCACCCAGCCCGGGCGCATCGCGCTGGTGTACTCGCAGCCGTCCGAGGCCGCCGAGTACAAGGAGTACATCGCCTACCTGCAGTCCCTCCGCTTCCTCACCCCGGAGGTCGAGCACCTCGAGCTGGACGAGCTCCAGGGCGTGACGGGCCTGCGCGCGCTGCGGGTCACCGTGGATCTGGCCAACGCCCGGATCGAATCGGGCCTCTCGCTCATCGCCGCAGCCGCGGCCGCCCGCGTCGCACGGTAGTCGTCCGCCCGCGTTCCCCGGGCCGCGGTCGTCTTGACAGGCTCCCTCGGGATGCGCTACTCAAATCCTCGATTCCCACGCTCCCCTCACGAGGAGGAGGTCCACGCATGATGTCCCGTCGCCTGGCATGGCTGGCCGTGCTGCCGCTCGTCCTCGGCGCGCTCCTCGCGCCCGCCCGCGCCCAAGCGCCCATCCGCATCGGCGAGATCAACTCGTTCAGCGGGATTGGCGCGCCGTTCACCGGCCCCTACAGGACCGCGGTGGAGATGGCGGTCGAGGAAGTCAACGCCAAGGGCGGGATCAACGGACGAAAGGTCGAGGTGCTGTTCCGTGACGACAAGGGCCAGCCTGCGGAGGCGGTGAAGCACGCGCAGGAGCTCGTGGCCTCCGAGAAAGTCTCCCTCATCGCCGGCACGTTCCTGTCCAACGTCGGACTCGCGGTGTCCGACTGGGCCAAGCAGAACAAGACCATGTTCGTGGTGGCGGAGGCGCTCACCGAGGCCATCACCTGGGCCAAAGGGCATGACCACGTGGTGCGGGTGCGGCCCAACACCTATGAGCAGGGCCGGATGCTCGCCGACAAGGCGGGCCGGATGAAGTACGTGAAGTGGGCCACCATCGGGCCGAACTACGAGTACGGCAAGCGCGCGTGGGAGACGTTCCGCGACCGGCTGAAGGAGCTCAAGCCGGACGTGCAGATCGTGGGGGAGCACTGGCCGACCCTCGGCAAGATCGAGCCGGGGCCGATGGTCACCGCCATCCTGAACCAGAACCCAGACGCGCTGTACGTCTCGCTGTTCGGCTCGGACTGGCTGGCGTTCGTTCGCGAGGCGCAGAAGCGCGGCCTCTTCCAGAAGATGTACGTGGTGGGGATCCTTCTCGGCGAGCCTGAGTACATCGATCCGCTCGGCACCGAGGCGCCCGAGGGTATGCTCGTCACCGGCTATCCCTGGTACGACATCGCGGCGCCCGCGCACAAGGATTTCGTCACGCGCTACCAGAAGCGCGCCGCCGACAAGGCGCCCACCCTGGGCGCCCTGGTTGGCTACGTGACCTACCTCTCGGTCTTCGAGGCGATTCGCAAGGCGGGCGGCACCGACACCGACAAGCTCGTGGCCGCCTTCAAGGGACTCAAGGTCGACACGCCGGTGGGGCCCATCACCTTCCGAGCCTCCGACGGCCAGTCCACTATGGGCGCGTGGGTCGGCACGACCAAGATCGACGCCAAGCGCGGCGTGGGCGTGATGGTCGGGCACGAATACGTGCTGGGCGAGAAGGTGTTGCCATCGGACGACGAGGTCAAGAAGCTACGCTCGGGTCAGTAGTCACCTCGCCTCATTCCGCCCTCTCCCCGCCGGGGGAGAGGGTCGGGTGAGGGAGGCCGCGCATGTCCTTCCTCTTCATCCAGCTCCTCAGCGGGCTCGCCAACGCGATGTTCCTGTTCCTCGTCGCGTCAGGCTTGACCCTCATCTTCGGCGTCACCCGCATCGTGAATTTCGCCCACGGCTCCTTTTACATGCTGGCCGCGTACCTGACGTTCGCCCTCGTTCACGCGCTGCCGCTCGGCGGGGCGTCGTTCTACGTCGCGGCGCTGCTCGCCGCGCTGCTGGTGGCGGTGTTCGGCGGCCTCGTGGAGATGGGTCTCCTCCGCCGGGTGTACCGGGCGCCCGAGCTCTATCAGCTCCTCCTCACGTTCGCGCTCGTGCTCGTCGTCGCGGACGGGGTGAAGTACCTCTGGGGCGCCGATAACAAGACGGGACCGAGCGCGCCGGGGCTGGCGGGCTCGGTGCGGGTGGCCGGTCAGCTGTTCCCCACCTACGACCTCGCCATGATCGTGTTCGGGCCCCTGGTGGCCCTGGGGCTCTGGGCCCTCTTCTACCGCACGCGCATGGGAATCCTCATCCGTGCCGCCACCCAGGACCGCGAGATGGTAGCGGCCCTCGGCGTGGACCAGTCTCGGCTCTTCACTGCCGTCTTCGTGCTCGGGAGCTTCCTCGCCGGTCTCGCCGGAGCCCTCCAGGTGCCGCGCGTGGCGATCACGACGGTGATGGACACCACCGTCATCGTCGAGGCGTTCGTGGTGGTCGTGATTGGCGGCATGGGCTCGGTGTGGGGCGCCCTCCTCGCCTCGATCCTGATCGGCGTCCTCGGCGCCTACGGAATCCTCCTGCTGCCGCGCATCTCCATCGTGCTGATCTTCGTGGTCATGGCGGTGGTGCTGATCGTGCGACCGTGGGGGCTCCTCGGCCGGCCGGAGGCGGTGTTGCGCCCGGCGGGCGCCGGTGGTGATGCGGCGCCGCGCCCGCGTCCGCACCGAGCATGGCTGGCCGCGGGCGCGCTGCTCTTGATCGCGGTGCCGCCTTTCCTGCCGATTTTTCACGTGTGGCTCCTCGTGGAGATGCTCGCCTTCACCCTCTTCGCCTCCAGCCTGTATCTCCTGATGGGCGGAGGCGGGCTCGTGTCCTTCGGCCACGCCGCCTACTTCGGGCTGGGCGCCTACGGCGCCGCCATCCTGATGAAGCAGGCGGGGCTTCCTATGCCACTGGCCTTGCTCGGTGCGCCGCTGCTCGCCGCGCTCGCCGGGGTGGTGTTCGGCTACTTCTGCGTGCGCCTCACCAGCATCTACTTCGCTATGCTCACGCTCGCCTTCGCCCAGATCGTCTACGCCGTCGTGCATCAGTGGGACGAGGTCACCGGGGGCGACAACGGGCTCCTCAGCGTCTGGCCCTCGCCCGCAATCGCGTCGCCGCTCCGCTACTACTTCGTGGCGCTTGCCGCCACCGCTCTGGGGCTGACCCTGCTTCAGCGTGTGTCCGGCTCACCGTTTGGTCTGGCCCTGCGCGCGGCGCGCGATCATCCGCGGCGCGCGGAGGCGGTGGGGCTCAATATTCGCGCGCACCAGCACGTGGCGTTCGTGGTGGCGGCGCTGGTGGCCGGACTGGGCGGCGCGATCTTCGTGTACCTCAAAGGCAGTGTGTTCCCGAACTACGTGGACGCGCCCATGTCGGTGCAGCCGCTCGTCATGGTGCTCCTCGGCGGCGTCGGCTCCCCGGTAGGCCCGCCCCTCGGGGCCGTGGTGTACAAGCTGCTCGATACCATCATCACGCGCTACACCGAGTACTGGCAGGCCATGCTCGGCCTGATCCTGATTGCCCTCGTCCTGATATTTCCACGCGGCCTGGTGGGGGTGTCTGATCTGATCCCGGTCACGCGGCGATGGGGGGGCCTGGGGGAGGAGCGGCGTCCGCTTCCCCCCAGCTCAAAAATCTGAAAAACCTCGCACACGCGAACGGGCTCCCCGTTCTCGAGACCCTGGGCCTCATCAAGCGCTTCGGCGGCGTCGTGGCCGTCGACGGGGTGAATCTGAGTCTGCCCCGGGGAGAGATACGCGCGCTCATCGGGCCGAACGGGGCGGGGAAGACGACGTGCTTCAACATGCTGGCCGGGCAGCTCGTACCCGACGGCGGCGAGGTGCGATTCAAGGGGGAGCGGCTCTCAGGGCTCGCGCCGTACGAGGTCTGGCGCCGGGGAGTGAGCCGCACGTTCCAGATCACGGCGGCCTTCGGCTCGCTCACCGCGCTCGAGAACGTCCAGGTCGCGCGGCTCTCGCACCATCGGCGTACCTACGCGCTGCTGGCCTCGGCTGCGCGCCTCGAGGTCGACGAGGCGCGCGCGCGGCTCACCCAGGTGGGACTCGAGGAGCACGCCGCGCGGCCGGCCGCCGTGCTGGCGTACGGTGACCTCAAACGGCTCGAGCTCGCGGTGGCGCTCGCCAATGACCCCGAGCTGCTGCTGCTCGACGAGCCCACCGCGGGCATGGCGCCCGCCGAGCGAGGCGCCCTCATGGCCCTCGTCGAGCGGCTGGCGCGCGAGCGGGGTCTCACCGTACTCTTCACGGAGCACGACATGGACGTCGTGTTCGCGGTGGCCGACCGCATCATGGTCCTGCATCAGGGACGGCTCATCGCGGAGGGCAAGCCCGCGGAAGTCCGCGCCGACCGGGACGTGCAGCGCGTGTATCTCGGAGAGGAGGTCTGACATGACGGAGATGACCACGAGCTACGACTGGGATGCCATCGTGGGCGGGCTGAACCAGTACCTGCGCCTCCGCTCCATCCCCATCGGGATGAAGCTCTTCGAGACCGTCGAGGAGATGGAGGCGATCCCGAAGATCCGCCGTCCGCGGGTCAAGCACACCACCGATCAGATCGTGGCTCAGGCGCGGCAGCTCGGCTTCACGGTGGGGATCACGATGGCCGATCTGGTAGGCGCCCAGTGCGGCGCGGTGATCGGGCTCTCGCCGCAGGACGAGGAATGGCTCTCGGGCAAGCGCATGGCGGGGGTGTGGTTCAAGACGCAGGAGGACGCGAGCCTGCATCAGCACGCCATGGACTGCGTCCCCTACGGCCGCTATCGCGCGATGGCGGTGGCGCCGCTCACCTCGGGGCGGCTCAACCCGCCCGACATCTGCTTGATCTACGGCACGCCGGGCCAGATGATCTTCTTCATCAACGGGCTCCAGTGGGCGGGCTACAAGAAGATGTCGTTCACGTCGGTGGGCGAGTCGGCGTGCGCGGATTCGTGGGGCAAGGCGCTCAAGACCGGGGAGCCCGCGCTGACGATCCCGTGCTATGCCGAGCGGCGGTACGGCGGCGTGGCCGACGACGAACTGCTCATGGCCATTCCGCCGCGCTTCCTGCCCAAGGTGATCGAGGGGCTGGCGGCCCTGTCGAAGAACGGACTCCGCTATCCCATCCCGCCCTACGGGATCCAGAGCGACGCCGCGGCCGGGCTCTCCGTGAGCTACGCGGACAAGGACAAGCGATAGTGCTCGAGCTGTCCCAGGTGCACGCGGCCTACGGTCCCTCGCGAGTCCTTCACGGCGTCAGCCTCACCGCCGGCGCCGGGGAGGTGGTCTCGCTGCTCGGGCGAAACGGGGCGGGGAAGTCAAGCACCCTCAAGGCCATCATGGGCCTCATCGCGGTCACCGAGGGAGAGATCCGATTGGACGATCGGGCCTTGCGCGGGCTCCCCACCCACGAGATCAGCCGGCTGGGCGTCGGCTGGGTCCCGGAGGACCGGCGCATCTTCAGCGAGCTGACGGTGGAGGAAAACCTGCGAGTGGGAGAGAAGGGCGGCGGCGTGTCGACGGTCGCGCGCGTCACCACGCTGTTTCCCAAGCTCGCCGAGCTGGCCCGGCGCCGCGCGGGAAGCCTGTCCGGCGGGGAGCAGCAGATGCTCACGGTCGCCCGCACCCTCATGGGTAACCCCCGTATCGTCCTGCTCGACGAGCCGTCGGAAGGCCTGGCGCCTGTCGTCGTGCGGACGCTCGGGGAGCAGATCGCCGCCCTCAAGCGCGAGGGGCTCACCATTCTCCTCTCGGAGCAGAACCTGCGCTTCGCCGCCCGGCTCGCCGACCGCGCGTACGTGATCGAGAAGGGGCTGATTCGCTGGGAAGGTCCCATGGCGCGCCTCATGGCCGACGAGGCCGCGCGCCGCGCCTACCTGTCGGTCTAGGAGCTTCGACCATGCGCACCCTCATCAAGGGCATCGGGCAGCTCGTCTCGGGCGACATCGAGAGGCCGCTCCTCGACGGCGACACGCTGGTGATCGAGGACGGCAAGTTCGCCGCCATCGGGCGGGGACTCGACGGCGACGCCGACACGGTGATCGATGCCCATGGATCGACGGTCATCCCCGGTCTCATCGACTCGCACTGCCATCCGGTGTTCGGCGACTTCACGCCGCGGCAGCGCACGATGGACTTCATCGAGTCCGGTCTCAACGGCGGGATCACCACCATGATTTCCGCCGGAGAGGTGCATCTGCCCGGTCGGCCCAAGGACATCGTGGGCCTGAAGGCGCTCGCCATCGTCGCCGCCAAGGCCTACGCCAATCTGCGCCCCGCCGGGGTGAAGGTGCACGGCGGCGCGCCGATCCTCGAGCTCGGCATGGTGGAGGCGGACTTCGCCGAGATGGCCAGGGCCGGCGTGAAGCTGGTGGGCGAGATCGGACTCGGCTCGGTCAAGACGGGCAAGGACGCCGCCCCCATGGTGCGCTGGGCCAAGCATCATGGGATGACGGTGACCATTCACACCGGCGGGCCTTCCATCGCGGGCTCCAACCCCATCAGCGCGGAGGTGGTCCTCGAGGCCGATCCCCACGTCGTCGGCCACATCAACGGTGGGACCACGTCGATGAGCGCGCGCGAGATCGACTCGCTGGTCGCCACCAGCATGGCGCTCGAGATCGTGCATTGCGGCAACGGCAAGACGGCGCTCCACACGATCGCGCGGGCCACCGACGCGCGGGCACTCGGCCGGGTGATCCTGGGCAATGATGCGCCCTCGGGTACCGGCGTGGTGCCGCTCGGCATCCTCCGCGTGATCGCCCATCTCGTCTCCCTGGGCGGGGTCGCGCCGGAGGCCGCCATCGCCATGGCCACGGGGAACACGGCCCGCGTGTACCGGCTACCCGTCGGGGTGATCGCGGCCGGCCGTGAGGCGGACTGCTGCATCGTGGACGCGCCGGTAGGCTCGGTGGGTCGCACCGCGCTGGAGGCGCTGCGGGCGGGCGATCTCTTCGGCATCTCCATGGTATTGATCGATGGACAGATCCGGATCGGCCGCAGCCGCAACACGCCGCCGGCCACGCGCGCCGCTGAGGTGGTGAAGGGACACGGGCCCTCCGGTGGCGGACATTGAGAGGAAAACACCATGAGAATCCGTAAGTTTATGACCGTCGTGGAGGAAATACTCGAAGACGGCGGACGGGCGGCCGGGAAGCCGCTCCGGAAGGTCGCCGCCGTGGCGGTGATCGAAAATCCGTTCGCCGGTCGCTACGTCGAGGACCTCGCGCTCCTCGTGAAGACGGGAGAGGAGCTGGGGGACGTGCTGGGCCGTCGCGCGGTGGCCGCGCTGGGCGCGCCCGTGCACTCGTACGGTAAGGCCGCCGTGGTGGGGGTGGACGGCGAATACGAGCACGCCGCCGCCATTTTGCACCCCACGCTCGGCACGCCGTTCCGTGCCGTGGTCGACGGCGGGAAGGCCATCATTCCCTCGGCGAAGAAGCTCGGCGGTCCGGGGACGCCCATCGACGTGCCGCTGCACTTCAAGGACGCCGCGTTCGTCCGTACCCATTTCGACGCCATGGAGGTACGCCTGGTCGACGCGCCCCGGGCCAACGAGATCCTCGTCGCGCTCGTCGTCACCGACGGCGGGCGCCCGCATGCGCGAGTGGGCGGTCTCACCGTGGCCGAGGCCAAGAAGGAGGACGGCCTCCGATGAACTTCGGCCTCCGCATCCCGAGCTTCGCGCTGGGCGCAAAGACCGCCACGCTCGCCGAGATGGGCGCCTATCTCCGCCGCGCCGAGGACCTCGGCTTCGACTGCGCGGTGTCCATCGACCACCTGCTCCTCACGCCACCCGCCTACGCCTGCACCTGGCTCGAGCCAGTGGCGCTGCTCTCCGCGCTCGCCGGGGTCACGCGCACCATCAAGCTCGGCACCATGGTGCTGGTGCTACCGTTGCGCAACCCGGCTTACTTCGCCAAGGAGTGGGCGACGCTCGATCTCCTCTCGGGCGGGCGTTCCATCCTGGGCGTCGGCGTCGGGTGGCACGAGGAGGAGTTTGCGCTGATGGGCGTGCCCCACAAGGAGCGCGGGCGGCGCATGGACGAGATGCTGGAGGCAGTGACCGCCCTGTGGGCGGGTGACCGCGTCACCTACAAGGGCCGCTACTACGCGTTCGAGAATCTCACCATCGACCCCAAGCCCGTGCAGAAGCCGCACCCGCCCATCTGGATCGGCGGCGGCACGCAGCCCTCGGAGAAGATTTACGCGCAGACCGTCGCCAACATCGATCCCGTGCTCCGCCGGATCGCCAAATACGCCAAGACCTGGGTGCCGCACTCCTCGTCCACCGCGGACATGGTGAAGGGCGACTGGGACAAGATCCAGCGCTTCATGGCCGAGTACGGGAGAAAGCCCGGCGACATGACGCGCGTCTACTCGAACTTCGTCTGGGTGCTGAAGAACGGCGAGCGCCCCGAGTCGGCCATTCCGCATTTCAAGGTCTACTCGGGCATGGATCTCCCGTACTGGAAGGAGTTCTACCTGCTCGGCGAGGCCGAGGAGGTCGCCGAGAAGATCCGGAAGAAGGTCGAGACGCTGGGCGGCTGCGAGTCGGTGGTGCTGAATCCCCTCAACTGGAGCTTGGAGCAGCTCGAGCGGCTCGCCGGCGAAGTGCTGCCGCGCGTGGCGAAGCGCTGAGCTCGGCCGCCGTCCGCTACACCGGCGCCGCGGTTGCGCGGCGGGAGGATCCACGCCTCGCGTCGGGGCGGGGAGCGTATCTCGACGATCTCCGTCCCGCCGGGTGCCTCCACGCCGTCTTCGTCCGGAGCCCGCACGCCCACGCGCAGGTGCTCGCCGTGGAAGCGGGGGCCGCCCGCGCGCGGGCGGGCGTGGCCGCCGTGCTGAGCGGGCGTGACCTCACCGAAAGCGTGGCGTCGATCGCCCCGCGGCTCGAGGGCGGGGGCTTCTTTCCGACCGCGTGGTCCGCGCTCGCTCCCGAGCGCGCCCGGTTCGCCGGCGAGGCGGTGGCGGTCGTGGCGGCGGAAGACGCGTACGCCGCTGCCGATGGCGCCGAGGCCGTCGAGGTGGAGTACGCGACGCTGCCCGTGCTCGCCGATCTTGCCTCGGCTCGTGCCGCCGGCGCGCCGCGCGTCCACGACGACCTGCCGGGCAACCTGCTCTTCGAGCGGGCGGGGGCGCGTGGCGACGTCGATGGCGGCTTTGCGCGCGCCGCGGTGCGACTCGCCGAGACCTTTCACCACGATCGGGTCTCCGCCTCGCCCCTGGAGCCGCGTGGCGTCGTCGCGGCCTGGGAGGGCGAGCGCCTCGTCCTGTGGATGAACACTCAAGTCCCTCACATCGTGCGCGCTGGGATGGCGCGGGCCCTGCGCCTCCCGCCCGACGCGGTCCGCGTCATCGTGCCCGACACCGGCGGCGGCTTCGGCCAGAAGATGTGCGTGCTGCCCGAGGAGCTGGCGGTGGCGGCGCTGGCGCGAGCCACGGGACGGCCCGTGAAGTGGGTGGAGACGCGGCGCGAGAATCTGGCTGCCGCCACTCACGCCCGCGAGGCGCGAGCCGATGTCGAGGCGGCGGCGGACGCGAGCGGCGTGCTCCTCGCCCTGCGCGCGCGCGTCGTGTCCGACGCGGGCGCGTACCACGTCTTCCCGCTCACTCAGGCGCTCGAGCCCCTCGGCGCGGCAAGCATCCTGCCGGGCCCGTACCGCACACCCGCCTATGCCTGGGAGGCCTGCGCGGTCGCGACCAACAAGCCGCCACTGGCCGCCTACCGCGGCGTGGGGATGACCTTCGGAGCCTTCGTGATGGAGCGGGTCCTCGACCTGCTCGCCGACCGGATGGGCCTCGATCCCGCCGAGATCCGACGCCGCAACCTCATCCCCGCGGAGGCCTATCCCTTCACCGCCGCGTCCGGCTTCGTGTACGACAGCGGTGACTTTCCGCGCGCACTGGCCGATGCGATCGCCCTCGCCGGGTACGGCCGGCTCCGCGCCGAGCAGGCGGCCGCGCGTGGGAGAGGGCGGCTGATCGGGATCGGCCTCGCCTGCTACACGGAGTACACGGGCATCGGACCCGCGGTGTATCGCAGCCGCGGGATGGTGGAGGTGAGTGGTCACGAGGCGGCCACGGTGACCGTCGACGCCGAGGGCGGGGTGCGCTGTGAGCTCTCGTTTCCCTCGCAGGGCCAGGGGCATGCGACCACGATCGCCCAGGTGGTTGCCGACCGCGTGGGCGTCGCGCTCGATCGCGTGATGGTGTGCCAGCCGGACACCGCGCGCGCGCCCGACGGGAGCGGCACCTTCGCGAGCCGCGGAGCGGTGGCGACCAGCGGCGCCGCCGACGGCGCTGCCCGCCGTGTTCGCGACCGCCTGCTCGCGCTCGGCGCCGCCCGCCTCGAGGCGAGCGTTGCCGACCTGGAGCTGGTGGAGGGCTCGGTCCGCGTGCGCGGCGTGCCCGGGCCCGGCGTTTCCATCGGCGAGCTCGTGCGGGGCGCGGGGCCCGTTGCCGAGAACGAGTCGTACGATCTGCCCGGCCCGACCTTTTCGGGAGCGGTGCACGTGGCGTCGGTCGAGGTGGACCCAGACAGCGGGCGCGTCGCGGTCCGCGACTACACGGTGGTCGAGGACTGCGGCCCGATGATCAATCCGATGATCGTGGAGGGGCAAGTGCACGGCGCGCTCGCGCAGGGAATCGGCGAGGCGCTCAGCGAGCGCCTGGTCTATGACGGTGACGGGCAGCTCCTCACCGGGACCCTGATGGACTATGCCATGCCCGCCGCCGCCGATCTGCCCTCGTTCACGCTCGGACATCTGGAGACGCCCTCGCCACTGACGCCCGGCGGCTACAAGGGCATGGGGGAGGGCGGCACCATCGGGGCGCCGGCCGCCATCGCGAACGCGGTGGCGGATGCCGTGCGGCCCCTCGGGGTCGCGGTGACGCGGCTGCCGGTGCTCCCCGAAGCCCTGCGCCCTGGCAGGCCCGCGCCATGAGCGCCTCCGCCGCCAATCGCGCCGTCTCGGCGCTCTACCAGGGGTTCATGACCGGCGCGGTCCTCACCCTGATCACGCGGCGGGGTGAGGACATCGCGGCCGAGCTCGTCTTCCGCCACTTCCGCCGCCAGCATCTCGAGAAGTTCCTGCCCGGCCTCGCCAAGCTCGGGCTCGACCGGCTCCCGCACGCGGTGGCCTGCGCCCAGTATCATGATCTCTCCAACCGGATCGGCGGCGTCAAGACCGAGTACATCTACGAGTCGGACCGGAAGGCGTGGGTGCGCTACCCGCCGCCGCGGTGGATCTGGAGCGGCGCCGCCATCTGTGCGGTCCCATCGCGCGTCAATGCCGCCATGCTCCACGGCTGGCACGGGCACAACGGCGTGAGCCTCGGCAACCGGCGGCTGGGCTTCGTGTGCACCGGCCAGACCGTGGACGGCTTCCCCGGCCTCGAGGGCTACTACCTCGAGTACGAGCGCGATCTGGCCCCCGAGGAGCGGGTGCGGTTTGCGTACGGCGAAGTCGCACCCGATCCCGATCCCGCCCACGTGCCGCGCCTCGATCCCGCCGTGTGGACGCCCGAGCGCCTGGACAAGATCGTGGCGCGTTACGCGATGGAGTACGTCCGGACGCTGCTCCCGGTAGCCCTCGAGCTACTCGGGCCCGTCGACACGCGCGGCCTGCTGGGCCACGCTGCGCGCCTGATCGGCATGCAACTCCACGACGAGACGACGGCGCTGATGGACGTCCGCGGCCGCGATGCCGCCTCGTTTGCCGGGTATCTGGCCGCGCTCGCGCGCGCCCAGGGCGAGGACGTGGAGGAGGACAGAGGAGGCGGCGAGGCCCGGGTGCGGCAACGGGGCTGGAGGCTCATGGCGGGCATGCCGCGCCTCGATCCGGCGGCCTTCGAGGCCTGGACCGAGCTGTGGCGCGGCGCCCTCGCCGTTCACAATCGGCGGCTGGCCCTCGCGGTGGCGCCCGCCCCCGACGGCTTCGTGGAATTCAGGATCGGGCCTGGGCCGACGGGGAGTCGCCGCTGAGCGGCGCCCAGGGCTCCGTGCCCTCCACCCACGCCTCGGGAAGTATCCCGAAGGCCTCGATGAACCGCCCCCAGCCCAACAGGAAGCCGATCGACATGCCGAGGTCGAGCAGCTCCTCCTCGCTGAACGAGGCGCGCAACCGGGCGAGCAGGGCCGCGTCGACGTTTCGATGGTCGAAGGCGAGCCGATCCGCGAGCGCCAGCGCCGCCTTGTCGCGCTCGCTCAGGTCCGAGGCCTCGTAGTCGTGCATCTTCTGGATGGTCGCCTCGGTCAGGAGCCCCGTCCGCATCACCGATGCGGACCGCACCGTGCTTCAGTGCCGACAGCGATTGTTCCAGGCAGTCCGGATCCGCACCATCTCGGTGAGCCGGCGGTCGATGAGGCTGTCCCCATACAAGTACCGGACGAACCCCATGGTCGCTCGCAGCACGCCCGGCCGGCGGGCCATGGTGAGGAACAGCGTGTGGTCGTGGTAGGCCTTGTCCCCCCAGCCGGCAAACATTCGTCGGAGATCGTCGTCGAGGGTCGTGGGATCGGCCTTGCCGATTGGCGGACGAGGTGACACTCTGTCTGGAGTCGCCATGCCCCATTCGACCTCAGCGGTGACCCGGATCGCAAGGAGATCGTGATGGCGGAGGTTTCGAGGGACGTCGATGCGGCGTGGTGGTCCCCGGCCGCGTCGAGCGAGCCCCGGCTGCCGCTCGGCGCCCCTTTCCGGCCGGGGCTCGACCCGCTCCCCACGGATCAGCGCGTGTGGGCGGTCGTGAAGGACCGCTGGGGACGCCCCGCGCACGGCGAGCCGCGGGAGGCGCTGCGTGAGGTGCGCGCCCCGGTGCCCGCGGTGGGGCCCGACGAGGCGCTGGGCTATGTGCTCCACGCCGGGCTCACCTACAACGGCATCTTCGCCGCTCGCGGCGTGCCGATCTCCGTGTTTGATCTCCATGACCGCGACCTGCACGTGGCCGGCTCGGGCGCGGTGGTGGTCCTGGCCGCGCTTGGGAGCCAGGTGGCGCGGGAGGGGCGCTTGCGCGTGGGCGAGCTTCGCGTGCTCTACCCGGGCGTGTCGAATCTCCTTGCCCCGCGGGCAGGCGAGGACCCGATGCACGCGGAGTTCAAGATCCAGGGATACGAGACTCCCGACGGGTCCTTCGCGCAGTTCGTCCGCGGGCAGGCCCCGCAGTGGCTCGCGCACTCGGAGCGGCTCACGCTCGCCGAGGGCTCGTCGTACATGCTCGACCTCGAGACGGTGTACAAAGCGCTCTACGACGTGGCGCGTGTGCAGCCAGGCGAGCGGGTCTTCGTGGAAGGCGCGGCAGGCGGTACCGGGATCTACGCCGTCGCGGTGGCGGCGCTGCGCGGGGCGCGCGTGACGGGGCTCGTCTCGACCGACGACAAGGGCCGCCTGGTGCTCGCCGCGGGCGGCCACGCCTTCGTGAACCGCAAGGCGCCTGAGCTGGCCGGTCTCTTCACTCCGGTCCCCGTCACCATGGAAGACCGGGAGGCCTGGCGCTCGCGCGGCGAAGCCTTTCGTCAGCGCGTGACGGCAGGTCAGGGCGCCGCGCCCGTGGACGTGGTCGTCTCGTCGGTCGGCCGGGACCTTTTCGCTCGGATGGTCGATCTCCTCGGGCCCGGGGGACGGCTCGTCTTCTACGGCGCCACCAGCGGCTACACGCTCACGTTCGTGGGCAAGCCCGGCGCATCCGCGCCGGCCGAGATGCTGCGGCGGGCCGATCTCCGGCCGGGCGAGGGCGTGCTGCTCTACTGGGGCACGGAATCAGGCCGGCCCGACGATGCCGTTGCGGCGGAGGCGGTCGCGGCGACGCTCGTGACCGGCGCGCGCGTGGTGGTGGCCGCGCGGACCGACGCCCAGGCCGCCGCCGCGAAGGCGGCGGGGGCTCACGGCGTGGCGAGCATCGAGACGCTGGCCCGCGAGAGCGGGCTTCGCTGGCCCGCGACCATGCCGGACTACGACATCGACCGAGACGCCTATCGCGCCTATCAGGACGCCACGCTCAAGCCCTTCGGCCAGGCGGTGGGCCGGCTGCTCGCCACCCCGGACAATCCGCGAGGGAATCCGGACCTGGTGATCGAGCGCGCCGCGCAGGACACGCTCGGCATCAGCACGTTCCTCGCCCGGCCCTTCACCGGCCGCGTGGTGTACGTCGAGAGCACCGAGGGACGCCGGTTCTCGTTCTACGCGCCCAACGTGTGGATGCACGAAAAGCGCGTGCTGTTCCCCACGTTTGCCGTGCTGGGCTCGCATCTGTCGAATGCGCATCAGGCCGACCAGGTGGTGCGGCTCCTCGACGCGGGAGCCCTTCGCGTCCACGCCCCGGTGGTGCGTGACTGGAGCGCGCTCGCCGAGTGTCATCAGCTCATGCACGAGAACCGACACAGCGGCACCTTCACGGTGCGCGTGGGGGCGGGGGCTGCCCTGGATGGGGCGCACACCGCGCGCCAGGTATATGAGTCCTGGGGATCGCGCTACCTCGACGGCAAGACGGTGAGCGTCCGGCTCGATCCCGTGCGCCCCGGCGCCTCCGATCTGGTCGCCCTCGTGACGGTGGACTCTCCGCCCGCGAACGCGATCGGCCGTGCCGTGCTCGAGGACCTGGAGCGTGCAGTGGACGCCCTCGAGCGCGAGCCGGGGCTGCGGGCGGCGGTGCTGGCCGGCTCCGGCACCATGTTCGTGGCGGGCGCCGATATCCGCGCGCTCCGCGCCTTTGCCGGCGCCGCCGACGTGGAGACGTTCACCCTGCGCGTCCATCGGCTCTTCCTGCGCATGGCGCGGCTCCGCGCGCCCGTCATCGCGGCGGTCGACGGCTACGCGCTGGGTGGCGGCAACGAGCTCCAGATGGCGTGCGCCTGGCGGGTCGGCGCGGCGCGGGCCGAGTGGGGACAGCCCGAGATCAACCTCCACGTGCTGCCGGGCTTCGGGGGCACTCAGTCGCTGCCGCGACTCGCCCTTCGAAGGGGGCGCGCCACCGGACGCCCGGATACCGAGGCGCTGCTCGCCGCGCTGGTCATGCTGCTGGATGGCCGCCGACGCGGCGCCGACGTCGCGCTCGCCCTCGGGCTGATAGACGAGCTGGCGCCGGCCGATGCGCTCTCCCACGCGCTCGGGGTGGCCCGCCGCGTCGCGCTCGGGGAGTGGTCGGGGGCGCGCTGGTCGCCGCTCGCCGAGGGCGCGGCGCTCGAGACACGCGGCCTGCCTGGCGCCGTCGCCGGCATGCCCGAGATCGGGCGGCTCCTCGCCCATCACGAAGCGGTCCCCCGGATGGCGGCGGCGCGGGCCATCATGGAGGCGGTGCGGGTCGGGCTCGAGAAGGGCGTGGCCGATGGGCTCGCCTTCGAGGCGCGGGCGTTCGGCCGCGCGGTGGCGTCCGACGAGGGGCATGCCGGCATCGATCGGTTCCTCGCGCGGCAGTCGTGGCCGCTCCCGCTTCGGCGGGAAGGAGGGGCGCCGTGAGGATCAAGGACGCCTTGGTCGGCAACGGCCGCTTCCTGTTCCGCTGGCGGGGCGTCATCCCGCTCTTGCTCCTGCCCGCGGTCGCGCTCTCGCTTCGCGAGACCTCGCAACTCGACCAGATGCTGGGCGAAAAGCTCGACACCGCGTGGGCGTGGACCTGCTTCGCCATCGCGCTGGGGGGGCTCGGCATCCGCTGCTACACGATCGGTCACACGCCGCGGGGCGCGTCAGCGCGTGGCACGCGGCACTTACGCGCCGACCAGCTCAACACCACCGGTGTGTACTCGATCGTGCGCAACCCGCTCTACCTCGGCAACGCCGTCATCGCGCTGGGGCTCGTGCTCGCCGTCAAGGTCTGGTGGCTCGCCGCCATTGTCGCGCTTGCCGGCTGGCTCTACCTCGAGCGCATCGTGGCCGCCGAAGAGGAGTTCCTGGCCGAGCGCTTCGGCCACGAGTACGCGCGGTGGGTTGAGCGGACTCCCGCGTTCATTCCGCGGCCGTCGCTGTGGCGCCCGTCCGAGCTTCCGTTCTCGTGGCGGACCGTCCTCCGCCGCGAGTACCACGGGCTCCTCGTGATCAGCGCCAGCTTCTTCCTCATCGATGCCTTCACCGACCTGGTGGTCGAGGGCATGCCGCCCGATCAGTGGGCGCACTCCGACTACGTGTGGCCGCTGATCCTCTCGCTGAGCCTCGTCGTGTCGGCCGTACTGCGCGTCATCAAGAAGCACACCCGCTGGCTGCACGAGCGGGGCCGCTAGCCGCCGGTGGAGCTGTCCGCGCAGGTGATCGAACGTGAAGCGGCCGGCCCCCCGTCCCCGCTCATCGCGCGGCCGCGCCGCGCGCTCGTCGCCCTGCTCGCGCTGGCGCTCGTGATCTATGCGATTCCGCTCGGCGAGCGGTCGCTCTGGAATCAGGACGAGGCGCGCCAGGCCTTGCTCGCGCGCAATACCCTGCGCCACGGCCTCCGGCTGCCCGTGAAGGTGCGCGATGAGGCGTATCTCAACAAACCCCCGCTCTACTTCTGGAGCGTCGCCCTCGTGTCCTGGCCGCGTGGTCGGGTGTCCGAGCACACCGCCGCCATTCCCTCGGTGGCGGCCGCCCTCGCCGCGCTCACCGGGGCGTTTGCGATCGCGCGGCTCCTGTCCGGCCCCGTGGCCGGGTTCGTGGCGCTGGTGGTGGTGGGCACGAGCCCGGGCTTCTACCTTCATAGCCATGCGCTACTGCCGGACATGGCCCTCACCGCATGGCTGACGTGGGTGCTGTACTTCTTGCTCGCCGCCCTGCGCGACGAGACGCCCAGCCGCGCCCACTTGATCGGGCTCTACGGCTGCATTGCGGGAGCCATGTGGATCAAGGGCCTGCCGGCCCTGCTCGTCCTGCCGGCCGGGGGGGCCGCGGTGCTCGCCGCGCGAGGCCGCTCGGGCTTCGCGCCTCTGCGGCCCCTCCTTGGCCTCGGCCTGGTTGCGGTCGTCATGCTGCCCTGGGCCATTCCGTACCTGCTGACGCCGGGCCACGACAGCGGGCAGTCCACCGACGCCGGAACGGCGCTCGCCTGGTACCTCGACCGCTTCGATCGCGTGTCGTCGATCCCCCTGACCGGTGGGCTGATCTCCTTCCTGCCGTGGACGCTGTGGGCCGTGGTGCTCGGGGTGTGGTGGCGCCGCGCCCCGGAACGCGTGGCCTACCGTCCCGTGGTGGTCTGGGCGGCCGTCACCATGTTCCTGATCGCGCTGGCCGTCCAGCAGCGCTCCCGGTACCTGCTGCCGCTCTACCCTGTCTTCGCCGTGCTCGTGGCTGCGGCGGTCACCGGGGCCACGGCAAGGACGCGGGGCCTGGTACGCCTCAATTTCGGTGTCGTGCTGACTATCGTGGCGCTGACCCTCGGGCAGGCCGCGCGTCTCGCCATGGGGCGGCGGCCGGGGCACACCGCGACCCCGCTGACCTCGATGCTCGACGTGTCGCGCGAAGGCCCGCTGCTCATCATGCTGGTGCTGTTCGGCCTTGTCCTGGGGCTGCGCGCCCTGTGGACCCGTGGCTCGCCGGCCGCGGCGATCGCGTGGATCGCGGCCGGCATGGCTTGTGTGCTCTTCGTCGAGGGCTGGCTCTACCCCGGCCGGATGAACGAGCAGATGCCCATCGAGGCCTTCGCCGACTCCCTGCGGCCGCGGCTCGAGAAGGGCGTGCCGATCCTGGGTTACCCCGACGCCAATCTCGCGTTCGACTTCTACCTCGATCACCCGGTGCGTGAAGTCACGAAGCTGAACGTGATCCGCGCGAGCCTGGATTACCCGGCCAGCGGGAATCTGATCCTGCGCACCTCCACGTGGCAGGAGCTTCGCCTCCACGCCCACCGGAGCTGGTGCGCGATGGGCCAGGCCGGCCTGGGCACGCGGTCGTTCGTGATGGTGGGGCCCTGCCGGTGACGGCGGAGCCGCTCGAGCTGCAGGTGGTGCTGCCGGTGTTCAACGAGGCCGAAAGCCTGCCCGTGCTCTGGGGCGAGCTCGCGACGGTGCTCGATGCCCACTGGACCCGCGTCGAGGTGATCTTCGTCGACGACGCCAGCACGGATGGAAGCGGCGCGTGGCTGCGGGCGCTCGCCGAAAAGGACCCCCGGGTGCGGTACGTGCGGCTGGCCCGCCATGCCGGGCTCACCGCCGCGCTGGACGCGGGGTATCGGCGCGTCACCTCGCCCATCTTCGTGACGCTCGACAGCGACCTCCAGAGCAACCCTGCCGACATCCCCCTCCTCGTCGCCGCGCTCGACGCCGCCGACGCCGCCATGGGATCGCGCATCCGCCGCGACGACACGCTGGTCAAGCGGTGGTCCTCGCGAATCGCCAACACCGTGCGCAATGCGCTCACCCACGAGCACGTGCGCGACAGCGCGTGCACGCTGCGCGCGTTCCGCCGCGAATGCCGGACGGCCCTGCTGCCCTACAACGGACTGCACCGCTTCGTGCCCACGCTGCTGCACATGGCGGGGTACCGGGTGGTGGAGGTCCCGGTGGTGCACCGGGCTCGCCGCTTCGGCGACTCGAAGTTCGGGATCCGGAACCGCGCGGGCCGTGGCCTCCACGACCTGCTCGTGATTCGCTGGATGCAACGTCGCGCACTGCGCTACAGCATCGCTCGCGACGCCTAGCCGGTCTCCCTCGGCTGCGGCCTCACCGGGTCCACGCGGTCCCGCTCGCGAAGGGCCAGCACGAATAGCGTGTTGGCGAGGAGCTCCAGCCCCTCCTCCAGGAAGGTCTTCGGGAACACGGTCGGCATGATCCAGGTGAGCCGCCGCTCGAACAGCTCGGTGCACGCGAAGATCAGCAGGCCGGCGATGAGCACCCAGCCCCAGCCCGTTCGCAGCGCGGCGAAACCCCAGCGGATCAACTCGCGGACATGGCGCAGCGCGTAGACGGCCGCCGTCGCACTCAGCGCCACGATGATGGCCAGCGCGACCATGGCCATGCTGAACTTCGCGCGCGACATTGCGAGGACGTGGCGCGTGGTGAGGGTGCGCCCGAACACCGCCGACCAGGCCTCCAGCTCGCCGGCCAGCAGCACGGTGAATCCGCAGAAGAGCACCACCTCGGAGACGGCGGAGGCGCCGCCGGCGACGAGCCGCCCCGCCCGGAGCGCGATCAGCGCCAGCACCGTGGCCAGGAGCAGGCCCTGCACGGCCTCGACGGGCCCATTCTCGATCACGAACCAGGCCGTGACGGCCCGATTCTGCAGGAGCGCCCAGGTGAGCGCGCCGATCACGGCGAGGCCGACGATGAGGACCTTGACGGCGAAAGGGAGCCGGGCGCTCAGGGGTAGAGACCGCGTACCTTGTAGCCCTCGGCCACCCGGCGCACGCCCTCCATCAGGGCGGCCGTGCGCAGGTCCACGCCCTCCTTCTGACCGACCCCCCACACGCGATTGAACGCGCGGGCCATCACTTCCTGCAGGCGGGCGGTGATCTCGCTCTCCTTCCAGAAGTAGTACTGCAATCCCTGCACCCACTCGAAGTAGGACACAACCACACCGCCCGCATTGCACAGGATGTCCGGGATGACGGTGACCCCACGGTCGTGGAGGATCACGTCGGCCTCGGGGGTGGTGGGGCCGTTGGCGCCCTCGGCGACGATGTGGGCGCGGATCCGCTCGGCGTTACCCCCGTGAATCTGCGAGCCGACCGCGGCGGGAATCAGGATGTCGCACGGCTGCTCAAGCAGGGCGGTATTGTCGAGCCTGTCGGCGCCAGGGAATCCCACCACGCTCCCGGTGGTAGCCACGTGCGCCTCGAGCTGCCGGATGTCGAGGCCGTGGGGGTTCCAGATCGCGCCGCTCACGTCGCTCACCCCCGCCACCACCGCGCCGTCGCGCCAGAGGAGGCGGGCGGCGACACTGCCCACGTTACCGAAGCCCTGGATCACCACCGACTTGCCGCGCAGCTGCTGACCGGTGTGGTGCGCGGCCTGGTAAAGGCAGTAGACGATGCCGCGCCCGGTGGCCTCGCGACGGCCCGCCGAGCCACCCACGATGAGCGGCTTGCCGGTGACCACACCGGGCACGCTCTTGCCCTGGGTCATCGAGTAGGTGTCCATCATCCACGCCATGGTCTGCTCGTCGGTGCCGAGATCGGGGGCGGGGATGTCCAGGTCGGGACCGATCATCAGGATGATCTCGGCGGTGTAGCGGCGCGTGAGGTTCTCCCGCTCCGCCACCGACATCCCGCGTGGGTTGCAGCGCACGCCGCCCTTGGCGCCGCCATAGGGCAGGCCCATCAGCGCGCACTTCCAGCTCATCAGCATCGCGAGCGCGGTGACCTCGCCCAGGCTCACGTCCGCGTCGTAGCGGAGGCCGCCCTTGGTCGGTCCCAGCACGGTGGAGTGGTGGACGCGGTACCCGGTGAAGACCTCGGTCCGCCCCGAATCCATGCGGACGGGAATGGAGACCACCATCGCTCGGCGCGGCGCGCGAAGCCGCACGTGGATGTCCGCGTCGAGGCCCAGGCGGGCGGCCACGCGATCGAGCTGCGACAGGGCTGTTCGGTGCAGATCGGATTCGAACTCGTCGATGTGGGTCACGGCCACTCTCCTTCCACGTCCAGGCGCAGCACGGCGACGGAGCGCTCGGCGAGGGCGAAGGTACCACCCGCGGAGGGCGCTGGCGCGGCCGGGGGCTCCCACTGCTGGGTATCGAGCACGGGGGTCCAGCGCGCGGCGCCGGGAGGCGCGGGCACGATGAACGGCACGGGGGCGGCGCCGGCGTTGAGAAGGACGAGGAAGGTGGCGCCGACGATGGGCTCCCCCGCCTCGTCCACCTCGTCGATGCGGTCACCGCGCAGGAGCAGGCCAAGGGTTCGCGTGGCGGGCTCGTTCCAGTCCGCCGCCGTCATCTCCTTGCCATCGGGACGCACCCAGGTGAGGCCCCGCGCAGTGCTGAAGGTCCGGCGCCGGAATACCGGCTCCGCCAGGCGAAGCGCGAGAAGGCGCCGCGTGAACCCGAGCTGCGCCTCCGCCGCGGGCGACCGCTCCCACGCGAGCCAGCTGATCGGCCCGTCCTGGCAGTAGACATTGTTGTTCCCGGCCTGGGTGCGCGCGACCTCGTCTCCGTGCGCGAGCATGGGCACGCCCTGGGACAGCAATAGCGTGGCCAGGAAGTTCCGCATCTGGCGCTCGCGGAGGCGGCCGACGGCCGGATCCGCGGTCGGACCCTCGACCCCGCAATTCCAGGCGAGGTTCTCGTCGGTGCCGTCGTGGTTGTCCTCGCCGTTGGCCTCATTGCGCTTGTGCTCGTAGCTCACGAGGTCGGCGAGGGTGAAGCCGTCGTGCGCGGTGATGAAGTTGACGCTTGCGGAGGGCTGACGGCCGCTCGCGGCGTAGAGGTCGCTGGAGCCGGTGAGCCGGAAGCCGAGGTCAGCGGCCTGCCCGGCGTCGCCGCGCCAGAAGCGACGCACGGCGTCCCGGTAGCGGCCGTTCCACTCGCCCCAGCCCGCGGGGAAACGACCGACGAGATACCCGTCGGGCCCCACGTCCCAGGCCTCCGCGATGATCTTCACGTCCGCGAGCACGGGATCCTGCCGGATCGCGCCGAGAAAGGGCGCGTAGAGGTTCACGTCTCCGAGCCCGGTGCGGGCGAGCACGGGGGCCAGATCGAAGCGGAAGCCGTCGACGCGCATCTCCTGCACCCAGTAGCGGAGACTGTCCATGACGAGCTGCAGCGCGCGCGGGTGCGGCGTGTGCCAGCTGTTACCGCAGCCGGTCCAGTCGACGTACTGCGCGCCGTCGGCGGGATCGAGCCAGTAGTAGGCGCCGTCGCCGAGACCGCGGAACGACAGCGTGGGCCCCCGCCGGCCGCCTTCCGCGGTGTGGTTGTACACCACGTCGAGGATCACCTCGATGCCCGCCTGGTGCAGGGCCCGCACCATCGCCTTGAACTCGGTGACCTGCCCGCCGCGCGAGCCCGAGGAGGCCAGGCGGGCGTCGGGCGCGAAATAGCCGATGGAGTTGTAGCCCCAGTAGTTCGTGAGGCCGCGCGCGACGAGCGCGCGCTCGGTGACGGCGTGGTGCACGGGGAGAAGCTCCACCGCCGTCACGCCGAGCCTGCGGAGGTAGTCGATCACGGGCGGGGTGCCCAGCCCCGCGTAAGTCCCCCGGAGAGCGGGTGGAAGCTCTGGATGGCGCGCGGTCAGCCCCTTGACGTGCGCTTCGTAGATCACGGTGCGATGCCACGGGGTGGCGGGACGCCGGTCGTCACCCCAGTCGAAGACGCCGTCCACTACGACGCTGCGCGGAGTGTAGGGGGCGCTGTCGCGGCCGTCCGGCTCCATGTCGGCGGACCCGCGGCCGCCCAGGAGGGCGTCGTGCCACGTCACGTCGCCGGTGATGGCGCGTGCGTACGGATCCAGCAGCAGTTTGGCCGGGTTGAAGCGATGCCCGTCGCGCGGCGCGTAGGGGCCGTGCGCGCGGTAGCCGTAGAGCGCGCCGGGTCCGACACCGGCCACGCGGCCGTGCCAGACCTGGTCGGTCCGCTCGGTCAATCGGATGCGCTCCTTCTCGCGCCATGGGTCCTCGCCATCGAAGAGGCAAAGCTCCATGGCGGTCGCGTGCTCGCTCCAGATCGCGACGTTGACGCCACGGCCGTCCCATGTCGCGCCGAGGGGGACGGGGGAGCCGGGGCGGAGTCTGAAGTCGCTCGGCGCCATGACGTCAGGAGTCTCCGGGCTCGCCGTTCACGAGGGCGCGCACGGCGTCGGCGGGAAGGCTCACTCCGTCATTGTACCGGAGGGATGCGCGAGAACGGCACGCGGGGAGGCGCGCCGGATGCGGCTTAGAACGAGCGGATGAGGCGCTCGACCCGCTCGTCGTGGCTCTGGAACGGGTCCTTGCAGAGAATCGTCTCGCGCTCGGGGTCGTTGAGCTTGAGATAGACCCAGTCCACGCGGTAGTCCTTGCCCTTGAGGTTTGCCTGGCGGATGAACTCGCCCCGCAGCCGGGCCCGCGTGGTCTGCGGCGGGATGTGCTTGGCCCGCTCGATCGCCTCGTCGCTGGTGATCCGGTCGAGGAGATCCCGCTGGGCGAGCCGGAAGTACAGCCCGCGATCGGGGCGGATGTCATGGTACTGCAGGTCCATCAGGGAGACCTTGGGATCGCGCCACGACAGGCGATGCTTGACCATGTAGGCGTCGATCATCTTGTACTTGATGACCCAGTCCACCTCGCGTTCGAGCTTCATGGGGTCGGTGTGCAGGGCCTCGATGACGTTCGTCCAGCGCGTGAGCACGTCCCGGGTGACCGGGTCGGCGTCGATGGCGGCCACGTAGCGCGTGGCATGCTCGAGGTACTCGGTCTGGAGATCGAGTGCGGTGATGGACCGGCCGTCCTTGAGCCGCACCGTCTCGCGCAGCGTCGCGTCGTGGCTGATGTCGCGGATGGCCTGGACGGGGGACTGGAGGCTGTAGTCCTTGTCGAAGTGCCCGTCCTCGATCATGTCCAGGATCAGCGCCGTTGTCCCCACCTTGAGATAGGTCGCGACCTCGGACATGTTCGAGTCGCCCACGATCACGTGGAGCCGGCGGTACCGCTCGGCGTCGGCGTGCGGCTCGTCGCGCGTATTGATGATGGAGCGCGACGACGTCGTCGCGCCGGAGATCTCCTGGCAGATGTGCTGGGCGCGCTGGGAGAGGCAATAGTGGAAGCCGCGCGGCGTCTGCAGCACCTTGCCCGCACCGGCGAAGATCTGACGGGTCACGAAGAAGGGGATCAGGCCCTCGGCGAGCCGCTGGAAGGACACGTCGCGGCTGACCAGGTAGTTCTCGTGGCAGCCGTAGGAGTTCCCGGCGGAGTCGGTGTTGTTCTTGAAGAGCAGGATGTTCCCCGAGATCCCGTCCTCGCGCAGGCGCTTCTCCGCCTGGTGGAGCAGGTCCTCGACGATCCGCTCGCCGGCCTTGTCGTGAGTCACCAACTCCACGATGTCGTCGCACTCCGGCGTCGCGTACTCGGGGTGGAAGCCGGTGTCGAGATAGAGCCGGGCGCCGTTCTCCAGGAAGACGTTGGCGTTGCGAGCCCCGGGGATGACCTTCTCGAAGAGGTAGCGGGCGACGTTGTCGGGCGACAGCCGGCGCTGGCCGTTGAGCGTGCAGGTCAGGCCGTATTCGTTCTCCATCCCGAAGATGCGCCGTTTCATGTGGCCCTCAGGGTATCAGGCGGGGGTGCGGGGCGCAAGAATCGGGAGGTCGCGCCGGTCACGCCGGGGCGCGGAGCAGCTGATTGAGCACCTCGGCGGGGATCCGGCGGAACTTCCGCCGTTCCTTGGTGCGGTCGAGCACGGCCACTTCGAGGTCGCGCTCGGTCAGCGTCTTGTTCTGGGTCACCATGAGGGCCCGGACGCCCAGCTGGAGGGCGGCGGCGAGGTCCAGGCCGTCCTTGAAGTTGTCCTTGAGGTAGCGACGGATCTCGTCCGACTGGCCACCCATCGCGGCGTAGTTCTTCTCGTCCTCGATCGTCCCGTCGTAGAGGATGTGGTAGATCTCGTTCTTGCTGCCGTTGTTGTCACCCACCTCGCACACCAGGACTTCCACCTCGAACGGCTTGATGTCCTGGGTGAAGATGTTGCCGAGCCCCTGCGAATAGGCGTTGGCGAGGGCCTTGGCGCTCACGTCGCCGCGGGAGTACGAGTACCCCTTCACGTCGGCGTGCCGGACCCCCGCCACCCGCAGGTTCTCGAATTCGTTGTACTTGCCGACTCCGGCGAACGCGATGCGGTCGTAGATCTCGGAGATCTTGTGCAGCAGGGTCGAGGGATTCTCGGCCACGAGCAGGATGCCGTCGCGGTACTCGATGGCCACGATGGCCTTCCCGCGGGAGATGCCCTTGCGGGCATACTCCGCCTTGTCCTTCATCATCTGCTCGGGCGAGACGTAGTAGGGCAGCGGCATCAGGCCGGACCTCCGGGCCCTCTGTTGGAGTTCGCTCGGCTCGCCTGCGGCTGCGCCTCGCCCTGCCGCATCTGCTCGGGCGAGACGTAGTAGAGCAGCGGCATCAGGCCGGACCGCCGAACATCAGTTGCGCCC